>Ga0265594_1000887_pt1 | contig 24049 bp, 23 predicted proteins | sample saktaG_11_FD_190147 | JGI IMG/M metagenome (GOLD analysis project Ga0265594, IMG submission 190147) | Saline water microbial communities from Sakinaw Lake, British Columbia, Canada - sak_2011_5_24_80m | ecosystem: Environmental > Aquatic > Non-marine Saline and Alkaline > Saline ... | reverse complement strand
ATCCTCCGCCCTTGGCGGGGTATCCACCCCGCTCAGTAGGAGAAAGGTAAAAAGCATTGCAGTGTAAAACAACTAAAATATTTTGAATTTTGGTGTTGACTTTAATCGGAATAACTTCCGAAGGTTGAGTTTATTCTCGTTCCGTTGCTCAGCGCTGTAATACAATACACTCCATTCTCTTTCTTTAACAAAAACAAAATATCATTCTTCGTGTCTTTGAGTCTTTGTGGTTGCATTTTTCGATCTATCTTTTTACATTTCGCCAACTATCGAAATGATGAGGTTATTATGCGATCACTAACAAAATTATTCAAGGCTCTTTCTGACACAAATCGCTTGAGGATACTGAAAATGCTGGAAGTTAAACCGCTGTGCGTCTGCGAAATTACCGAAGCCCTTCATCTGGCAACGTCAACCGTCTCTAAACACCTGTCCATTCTCCGTGACGCCGGGTTTATCTTAGACAAGAAAGACGGTAAATGGGTCAACTACACATTACAACCGGAAAATAAAGCAGCCATCCTCCTCCCTGTCATATCAGAATGGCTTGAAAGCAACGAAACTATCATTAAGGACGCCGAACAATTACAGACAATCGATCGATCAACTCTTTGCGGATTATAGAAAACATATCAGGATGAACCGCAAAGAAGAATACAAGAAGCTAATCTGGATTATCGCAATTTTTCTGGCAGCGTTTTATCTGCCAATTGGTAATTCACGATTCATTCAGGCAATTTACGAAGCGTTAAGTCTTGTAAAGTGGTACGCTCGCGAACACGTTCTGCTCTGCCTGATTCCCGCATTTTTCATCGCCGGTGTTATTTCGGTTTTTATCAGCCAGGCAGCTGTTATCAAATATCTCGGCGCAAAGGCAAAAAAGTTGCCGGCTTATCTGGTTGCTTCCATATCCGGGACAATCCTGGCTGTCTGTTCATGCACAATTCTACCGCTATTTTCCGGAATTTATAAACGCGGCGCCGGATTGGGACCAGCAATTGCATTTCTCTATTCCGGACCTGCCATCAATATATTAGCCATTATTCTAACAGCCCGGATTCTGGGCGCCGAGTTGGGGATTGCCCGAATAATCGGCGCCGTCATTTTCAGTGTTGCAATTGGTTTTACAATGCATCTGATCTACCGCAAAGAGGAAACCGAAAAGGCTGATGCACAGTTAGCCATGCCTGAGCCCGAAATAAGCAGACCCTTATGGCGAACAGCGATCCATTTCTTCATTCTCGTTCTCATCCTCATATTTGCAAATTGGGGCAAAACCAATGCAGGCAGCGGAGTGTGGCATTTTTTATATAGCAGCAAATGGCTGATCACCGGATTTTTCGGGATCGGTCTGGGCTTGTCACTGGTTTTCATTATTAAAATAAGGCTGCAACGGGTAATTCTTTCGGTAATTCCGGTGATTTTATCGGCGATCTTATTCCCCGCCAGTCCCATAATCACTTTTACAGTCGCGGTTACCTCATTGAGTATTCTGATTTCAAACACGCCCGGAGAAGCATCGGAATGGATGGAATCCAGCTGGGGCTTTGCGAAACAGATTCTGCCGCTCTTGGCGATCGGCGTTTTAATCGCCGGATTTTTACTGGGCGGACCCGAAAACGGACAGGGTATTATTCCCAACAACTGGATTTCAGGACTGGTAGGTGGTAACTCACTTTTTGCTAACTTCTTCGCCTCAATTGCCGGCGCTTTCATGTATTTTGCCACGCTCACCGAAGTACCAATTTTACAGGGACTCATTGCTAACGGCATGGGTAAAGGTCCCGCTCTGGCATTACTACTTGCCGGACCGGCGCTGTCACTTCCCAATATGCTGGTTATCCGCAGCGTTATCGGCACTCAGAAAACAGTTGTCTATGTCAGCCTGGTCGTAATAATGGCGACAATAACCGGAATGATTTATGGCAGATTATTTTAAGATTTTAGATTGGAGATTTTAGATTGCATATTGCAAATATCAAATATCAAATTGCAAATTTCCCCAGAGAGACGCCATTGGCACAGATTTTAGATTTTAGATTGCAGATTGGAGATTTTAGATTGCTCCAGGAGTTCCTGCGGAACAAATTTCAAATTACATCACTCCATCACTCCATTCCTCCAATACTCCATTCTCCTCCCCATTCTGTCAAACAAAAGGAATTAAACCATGAAGATACTTATTCTTTGCACCGGGAATTCCTGCCGCAGTCAGATGGCGGAAGGATATCTAAAATCTTTTGATTCTGAATTAGAGGTTTACTCCGCCGGAACGGAACTGGCGGATCGGGTTAATCCTGACACAATTGCCGTGATGAAGGAAGTCGGCATCGCTTTATCCGGAAACTTCCCGAAATCGGTCAGCCAATTTTTGCAAGAGAACTTCGATTATGTCATCACGGTTTGCAGCGGCGCTAAAGAGATCTGTCCGGTCTTTTCAGGGAATGTGAAAAATCGTTTGCATATCGGCTTTGATGATCCGGCAAACGCCCCCGGCAACCCGGAAGATATATTAAAGGTCTACCGGCGTGTCCGGGACGAAATCAAAGAACAGTTTTATGAAATTTATATAAACAAGTTTAAAACCAATTAAAGGAGCCTGAAAATGTTAAATGTAATCGTTTTGGGAACCGGCTGTCCCAATTGCCGCAAACTTGAGCAACTTTGTTATGATGTTGCCGCAAAAAACAATCTGGATATGAATCTGGAAAAAGTCACCGATATCAGTAAATTCGCCGATTACGGCATTATGCTCACTCCCGGTCTGGTGATTAACGGAAAAGTCATGTCCGGCGGTAAAATCCCGACAAAATCGACTTTAACTCATTGGATGATGGAGGCAAACCGTGTATAAGAATTATCCATTATTAATCGTAATTATCACACTTATTCTAACGGCAATCTCTTGTGAAAAGAAAACAGAAGCAGTCGCCCGGGATTGCGGTAAATGTCCATCCTTCTCAACATGTGGAGAGGTGGCGTTTGAAAAAGAGAGCTGCGCAGACGAACTTGAAATGCCAAACACTGAAATCACAAAAATCACCTTTCTGGAGCTTGGCTCTTTGAGTTGCGTTCCCTGTAAGAAGATGGAGCCGGTTTTAGAATCCATCGAAAAACGATATGGAAGTCAAATTGATGTTATTTTCCATGATGTTAAAAAGAACCGCGAAATTGCCAAACTGTACAATATCCGTTTAATCCCGACTCAAGTATTTCTTGATAAAAAAGGCAATGAGTTGCTTCGGCATGAAGGTTTTTTCCCCGAACCAAATATAGATGAATTCTTACTGTCCAAAGGTTTAAAACCGGTTCAATAATGATGACCCAAGTGTTTGACCAGCTCACAAATGCGCTCAATAACAACACCGGGATCGCGCTGCCGGCCGCCTTTGTATGGGGCGTGCTAAGTATTTTGCTCAGTCCCTGTCATTTATCGAGTATTCCCCTTATAATCGGTTTTATTTCCAGACAGGCAACAAAAACTACCCGTCAATCTTTCCTGATCTCCCTTCTATTCTCCACGGGTATTCTGATTACGATAATGGCTGTTGGCCTGCTGACTGCGGCATTTGGCCGGATGCTCGGGGACATCGGACAAATTGGAAATATCATCGTTGCCGTAATTTTTATCATTATTGGACTCTACCTGCTGGAGATCGTTAATTTCAACTGGTCGCTCTTCAATTCCAATAAGGTCTCTTCAAAAGGATTAAAGGCGGGCTTTGTCCTGGGGCTCTTGTTCGGACTGGGCGTCGGTCCCTGCACATTTGCCTATATGGCGCCGATTTTGGGCGTCGTTTTTAACCTGTCAGCAAGCCGAATTTTCACGGCGGTTCTTTTGCTGATCTTCTTCGCCCTGGGACATTGCGGAGTAATCATCGGAGCCGGAACATTCGGCGGCTGGGTCCGGAATTATCTGAACTGGTCGGCGGAATCACGAACCGTAATGATTTTAAAGCGAATATGTGGAATTCTGGTAATCATTGCCGGAGTTTATCTCATATTTAACAACTGAGCAGATATCATGGTTATTGAAAAGAGACCCAACGTTTTCGAAAAATATTTAACTGTATGGGTCTTGCTTTGTATTGGATTCGGTATTCTTTTAGGCAAAATCGCACCGGGTATTGCTATAAAACTGGATTCATTTTCAATTTACCAGGTTTCCATTCCTATCGCAATTTGTCTGTTCTTCATGATGTATCCGATCATGGTGAAAATTGATTTTTCAGAAGTAATAAAAGCGGCAAAAACGCCTAAACCGGTTGCCATGACTCTCATTATTAATTGGGCAATCAAACCTTTTACGATGTACCTGATCGCCTATCTTTTTCTCGGAGTATTTTTTAAGAAATATTTACCCGGAACGGAAATCCTGAAAAGCGGTCAGGAAGTGGAACTCTGGCGCAGCTATGTTTCCGGCGCAATTCTACTCGGCATCGCGCCCTGTACGGCGATGGTATTGATGTGGAGTTATCTGGCAAAAGGCAATGACGGCTTAACGTTGGTTATGGTGGCAATTAATTCGCTGACTATGCTGGTGCTTTATGCTCCATTGGGCGGCTTCCTGCTGGGGGTCAATGCCATGCCGATTCCATGGCAAACAATATTGCTGTCTGTCGGCATTTATGTCGCATTACCGTTAATTACCGGCTATTTCTCCCGTAAATGGATCATAAACAGAAAAGGCCTTGAATGGTTTAACACTAAGTTTTTACATTTTCTGACTCCAATCAGCATTATCGCGCTGCTTGCTACGTTAATCCTGTTATTTTCGTTTAAAGGAGAGATAATCGTACAGAATCCTTTAACGATATTTTGGGTAGCAGTTCCCCTTTTCATTCAGACGATTTTTATATTCAGTTTAGGGTTCTTCCTGTTCTCCAGAATATTGAAACTGTCTTATCACGATTCGGCGCCGGCTTCCATGATCGGCGCTTCCAATCATTTCGAAGTTGCCATCGCAACAGCCACAATGCTGTTCGGGCTTTCATCCGGTGCTGCCTTAGCAACCGTAGTCGGGGTTCTGATCGAAGTCCCCGTTATGTTGACGCTGGTCTCCGTATGTAAACGATATTGTCATTTATTCCGCGAATGCGATCTGAATTTACCTCAGTGTAATAAATAATCAGTAGTCTATTTATTCCTTTTTATAGTGCTATATATTAGATTGGAATTTGAGATTGATCGGACATTTCTAAATTAAAATTTTCATAAAAGATGTATCAATTTATTTATCTTATTCTTATATTGAGCCATTAAAATATATTTGAGATGCAAAAAACTCTTCAAATTGCCTTATTAAGACTTCTCTGAGATTGAGGGAAAAATGAAATGTTTTAAAAACGCGGTTTTCTTATTAGTGCTAACTTTGATATTCAATGCAAATTTTCTTTTTTCGGAAACTCAAGAGGACGACTATGAAAAAAACATTGCGGTTTTTAACCTGGATGCCAGAGGTGTGTCCGATATTGAAGCCAAAGCAATTACCGACCGCCTGCGGATAGAACTTCAAAAGTCCGGCGAATACAGACTTCTTGAACGGGATATGATGAACATGATCCTCGAAGAACAGTCTTTTCAGTTGAGCGGCGCATGCTCTGAAGCATCATGCCTTGTTGAAGTCGGTCAATTACTGGCAGTGAATAAGATCATTGGCGGAAGCGTCACAAAAATCGGAAGTCTTTTCACAATCGAAGTCAGAATCATTGACGTGGAAACAGGTGAAATTTTTAAGAACGTAATCGAAGATTACAACGGTCCGATTGAAAATGTTCTTTTAAAAACTACGAAAATTATTGCCAATAAACTTCTCGGGCAATCCGGCGAGTGGGGTGGAATTCAGGTCGGTTCTTCGGACTTAGTTATTTCCTCAAACCCACCCGGCGCTAAAATATATCTGAATAATAAACCAACTGCCGAAGTAACTCCCGCAACAATAAGCGGGGTCGCCGACGGCATATACAAACTTTACTTGAAAAAAAATAACCTGACTGCAACAAAAACAATTACAGTAGTTCCCAACCAAATGCATGAATTCGATCTAATATTAAAACCCGAAGCGTTTAAACTCAGAATATACAGCGAACCCACGGAAGCGGATGTTTTCCTGATTAAAAAAGAATACCTCGGTATTCGTAAATACTATAATAACTCAGAAAATTATATAAAAATAGGTCAAACACCGCTCGATTATACAGTATATGATTCTACCATCGAATATAGCCTGTGTCTGAATAAAAACGGTTATAACTATCACCAGGAAGTTATTAATTTTTCAAAAGATAACGTAACAAGACTTAAAGTTCCACTTGAAGCAGAGAAAATGTGTTCCGTAACTGTTAATAATCCTACTGAACATAACTTGGTAATTGACTTTAGAAGAAATTTCCTTGGCAGTAAAAACAGACAATATCTCAAAAAATACGAAAATGTTCAATTTAGTTTACCTTGTGATTTATACATCTCAAATCTACATTTTTTAGAAAATACAATTATCAATAAAATCGGCGCTGGAAAAATAACAGATGATAAATATTCACTTATACAGAATGATTCAATTGACTGTGTTGGATCAAAATATGTTCTGAATATTAGAGATTACTTCAAACAAAAATCTATATCTCTGATCTCATTCTACAATCCATTACCGCATAAATATAGGTTGGAGTTAAATGGAGAAAAAACAGGCTCTGAAGCAAGTATATTTTTATCTAAAGGCGATAGAAAAAAAATACTCCTTCCTAATGATTTATATTTAATCAAGCAATTTTTGATTCGATCCCGGAGCATTTTGAGATACATAAGTAAAAAGGGAATAGCCGAAAAGGAAATAATAGTTTTAAAATTGAAAGAACATATCAGTGACATCAATAATAATATTAGTTTAGGAGAATATGCAGATTCAATATCGGTTTTCCCAATAGTATTTGAAAACAACACATTATTTGAATATAGACTATCAATTGAAGGAGAAAAATTAGGTAATAAGTGGCATAGAAATATCTATCGACTCAGCAAAACGGAATTATTAATGCCAAAAGATACATATACAATTAAATCTATTTTCAGTAATAATAGCGAACTACGCAAAGTTATGAATATTGACGAAAGCGCTCAGAAAATCGTATTAGGAGAACTGAGTGATTGGGGAACACTCTTAATAGCTGTAAAGCCAGCATATTGTATGGTAGCACTATCTGGAACAGATATACGCGACGATCTTAAATCGGAACTATTAAATGGTATTCAATTACCCGTTGGTAAATACAAAATTATGCTATCTCATGGCTTTAAGACACATAATTTTGAAGTAGAAGTTAAACCGGATATGGTAAATTATTATGAGCTGTCGCTTGAGTAGATTTTTCGCCTCCTTGCGACGATCCTCCGTCGTAATGTCAGCTCCTTTTAATATTCCACTGAATACTATCGTCACTTCCTGCGATTGTAAAATCCCAGGATGATTCCCAGCACGACCGACCAGAGCGCCGCCAGACCGATTTGAAAGGGTTTCGGTAAGATAAAGGTTATCGTATGCGCCGGCATCCAGAACCAGAGTAGGGACAGCAGACTTTTATCTATGTTGTCCCAGTTCCTTTTCCGCATAACAGCATTATCCAGCAATCGGTGCATGATGACCAGAAAAGGACCGAATTGCAGGTTCATGGTCGTCGATATCGCAAAGGCTCTGCCGAAGATGTTCATTTGAGATAACAGATTATGTTCGATTAAACTATCTACAAAGCCGTTGAATCCGATAAAGGCATATTTGATACAGACTGCCAGAAATGCCCATTCCGCCATTTTTAGCAAAGTCGTCCCAAGATCGAATGGCGCAAAAATCCGGCGTTGAATAATCCATTTTGAGATGATATCACCCAAGGTCCCCAGGATCGCAAATTGAATCATTGCCGTTATAATCGGATGTTCTTTGACTATTTCAATATACCAGTTCATAAATCTTTACCACCCCCAGGGGGATCTCTGCTGGGAAAAGTCACTAAGACACTAAGAATTAATTATAAATAATTAACTGTATCCTACAAATAACAATGTTATTTTTTATCAAAGGGGAAGCGTTTTTAGAGCGTACTCGATCCGCCGGATGACTCGCTCTTTCCCAATAACCGCTAACAACTCAAAAATTCCCGGTCCGACACCATAGCCGCTCACCGCCAGCCGGACAGGATGAATCAGTTTCCCGGCAGAAATCTCCAACTTTTCAGCAATCTCTCGCACAGCAGTTTCTATGGCGGTGCCGGAAAAATCCTCAATAGTCTTCAGTTTTTCCAGAAGAATTTCCATCCGCTTGTTTACGTCCCGGTCTTTCCAGTTCTTGCGAACCGCTTTTTCCTCATAGTTTTCCGGGTCTTTGAAGAAATAACTGCCCAGGTCGGCAAACTGCCGAAACGTCCTTAACCGGCTTTTCATCAGACCAATAAATTTCAGGATATATTGCCGCATGGCGCTGTCCGGTTCCGCGCTTACGAGATTATTAGCGAAGAGAATCGGGAGAATTTGAGTGTAAATTTCTTCGTTACCGGTTCGTTTGATATGTTCATTGCTGACCCAGTCGAATTTTTTCATATCGAAGATGGCGGATTTCCGGGCAATGTCGGAGAGCTTAAACTGCCGAATCAGTTCCTGCGGACGCAATATTTCATTCCCGTCTTTCGGAACCCATCCCAACAATGCCAGATAGTTGAACACGGCAAATGACGGATACCCCAATGCTTTATATTCATCGACGCCGGTGGCGCCATGGCGTTTGCTCAATCTTTTACCGTCAGTTCCCATTAATAAGGGCAAATGCGCAAATTCCGGGACTTTTTCACCGAGCGCCTGATACAACAGTATCTGCTTGGGCGTATTGGAAATATGGTCTTCGCCTCTGATCACATGGGAAATTTTCATATAAATATCATCCACGACAACCGCTAACTGATAAGTCGGGATTCCATTTGACCGCTGAATGACAAAATCATCGATTTCACTGTGATTCACCCGGATGTTATCGTAAACCAGATCGTTCCATTCCGTAACGCCGGATTCAATCTTGAACCGTACTGCCGCCGGTTTCCCGGCGTCAAAATTGGCGCTAACTTGCTCTCTGCCAAGCGATCGGCACTTGCCATCATATTTGTACTCTCCGGATTGCGATCGTCGCTCCTCGAGTTCCTGAGGCGTGCAAAAGCAGGAATATGCCCTCCCCTGATCCAGTAATTTCCGAACTGCCTGCTGGTATGCTATCAAGCGCTGAGATTGAAACACCGGTTCTTCATCCCAATTCAGACCGAGCCATTTCAGGGAATTGTAAATTTGTTCAACGTATTCCGTTCTGGAACGCCGGGTGTCAGTATCCTCGATACGAAGCAGAAATTTGCCGCCGGTCGAGCGCGCGAATAACCAGTTGTAGATAGCCGTTCGTGCTCCGCCTAAATGAAGCGCACCGGTGGGACTTGGCGCAAAGCGGACCCTAATTTCCGTCATTTTCGCGTCCTTCGGTTTGTATTATTTGATGATCCTCCGATGGAGCTATTTGCAGCACAATGCCTCCCATGTAACTGACATATATGTTATAGAAAATGATAATCAGCATGACAAAAAACATGAGCGCCAGTGTTAAAAAGAGCCCATTGAATATAGAAGCAAAAATGATTCGCCCCAGGCTGAAACCGACGGGTTCTAAATTTTGAAGAAGAGGTATATCAACGATCGAATCTCCAAGCATTGAAAATACCCATATCGCAAACAGCGAGATCAAAAAAACACAAATACATGAAACCGTCAGTATAACCACAAAAGATATTTTAAATGCCGACGATAAACTGATACTTTTAATTTCATATTCCATCAATTTTTATTCCTTTTTTAAACGGTGCTAAATTGATAATAAAATCCGTGTAAATCAACCCTATAAATAAATGAAGTATGCAGGAATTATATAAATCACAGAAATTTATTTGGCAATTTCAATGCCCACGGGACAATGATCGGAGCCTGACACATCGGGAAGAATGAATGCATCTTTCACATTTTTCTCAAATCGCTCATTCACAAAAAAATAATCGATTCTCCAGCCGATGTTTTTTTCCCGGGCGCGTGCTCGCATTGACCACCACGTGTACCGATCCGGTTCCGGGTGAAACTTTCTGAAGGTATCAATATAACCATGACTGATAAATTTGTCGATCCACTCCCTTTCGACCGGTAAAAAACCGGATATAGTCTGATTTTCCTTCGGGCGTGCAATATCAATAGGTTTATGGGCTGTATTCACATCACCACAGATAATGATATTTTTACCTTCCCGATTCATCGAATCAACCACATCGAGAAAAGCGTCATAAAAGTCCAGCTTATACTTTAGCCGCGTTTCGTTCATTTGACCATTGGGGAAATAAATATTCAACAATACAAAGTTATCATACTCGGCAACAATTATTCTGCCTTCCCGGTCGTATTTTTCAATTCCAAAACCGGTTTGTATATAACTTGGTTTTTTCTTTGAATACAGAGCGACACCGCTGTAGCCCATTTTATAGGCTGAAGAAAATGCGGAATAATAGCCATTAACATGCAGCAAATCATACGATAATTGCTCCATATATGCCTTGGTCTCCTGAACACACAATATATCAGGATTTTGACGGCTCATCCAATTAAGAAGCCCTTTACGGTATGCTGAACGAATACCGTTAACGTTCCATGAAATTATTTGCATACTTATCCAATCTAAGAGTAATTATACTCTGACCGGAATATATTAAAACCGAATAGATTGACCAAAGGAAAAAGCAAAACCTTTTGCATGATTAAATATACCGCCTATCTGGGAAAATCCAATATCAAGCGTATAGTTCCGGAAATTCAAACCTGTCCCGAACCCCCATTGGAAAGATTCTATTCCGCCAAATGCAATGCCAAACCGGGCAGGTAAAAAGGGTAAAATTTCATATTCTGCAGCGACGGAGACTTTCGGTAAATAGGTCGCCGCCAGGTCATCGCTAAAATATTGCTTTACAGCGCTGTATAGAGAAAGATTTTCTAATATGTCATATTGAAATCCCAATAAAAGATAGGTCGGATAATTTGACGTGAAATTACCAATCGAGTAGGATGTATCGGTCGCGACGTCAGCCTCAAGTACGGAATCAATCTCTGAAAAATCTGCGGACATGATCTCCGAAAATATGGAATACTCCGCTTTTTCCGCCTCAATCATACCCCAGTTGACGAATCCAAAGAGATTGTTGAGAGATACATTTGCCGCCATTTTTTTATTAATATTCGCAGCCAGGCCAAGATCCAGTGCCATTCCTAAACCACCGATTCCATAAGTTGCTTTCATATTGCCATCAAGTTCAATTCGGTCGTGATAGGTTGTAATTGAACCCTGCATTTTTTCAAATCCTGTATATCCAACACCAAATAATGCTTTTACAGCGGCGCCGGCTGACAACTTTTCAACATAATCACTAAGAACCGGTATAGTCACTTCCCTTCCATGGGCAAGAGCTACCGTAACGACGGATTGCATTTCAACATTCGTGTCGCTCAGATCGACCGGTTTATTGAATTCATTCCCAAAAAACAACAGGTTGAATAAGGATTTTGGCAAGGCTAAAGCACCGGTAACTTCGGCGCCGATTGAGAATGCCCATTGTCCAAAGGACATTTCAAGTATCCTCATCTGGATCAACGGATTAATGTTCAGCCCGTCATCCGGAAAATAATCCAATAATTCCGCTTTGTCTTTGTCTGTCAAATAACCGCCGGTAAAAAAATGGTTTTTCAGCATAAAAGGCGATATACTGCTATTGCTGATCTGAACAGACGGAATCGGCACTAAAGGGATCAACCCGAAATTCATTGAAAATCCGGGATTACCCGCCAAACCTAAATTAGCCGGATTCCAGCCAATGACATGTGCGCCTCTTGCTTTTGTACTAAAAGCGCCGGCCAGCGCTGTGCTTGATGGATTGATATACAATTGCGCAAATCCGGTAACCGAAAAAACGATTATAATCGCGAAAACAGTGATGGTAAATTTTATTTTATTCATGATTCTACTCCTACTCGTTATCATCCGAAAGATCAATTAATCCTTTTATCGAACCGGAAAGTTGAATTGTCAATGAGTCATTCTTGAACAATCGTGTCGGTTTCGGATTTCCGTCTGAATCCTGATTGCTTAAAAGTTTTACACGGGTTTTGATATACAGTGAATCCTGGAACAGGTTAAATTTGGCATCATCGATCACAATTATTTCTTCATAAACCGAATCCGGCAAGAGACGGAATGTTGCAATCGTATCAGGCTCTATCAATAGATCTTTTTCAAAATACAGGGTGTCTTTTGCTGCCAGAACCTGTAGGATTCCGTTGAATTCGAACTGATTATCTAAAAGGGCATAAAGAGTAATCTCTTCGAGTTTTTCGGGCATTTCCTCATTAACAAGGCTCGCTTCAATATCGATAGTGGCGTCCTCGGTAATTTCAAGGGACATGGGGATTGAAATATTCATCGTGCCCTGAATATATTGATCTACGGATACATATCCTGATCCGCCTACCGAGGCGCTTCCAAAAGCAATAATCCGGTCCGGTTTAATATTTATAAGAGCCGATGCATTAGGAATTTGTACGATCGGATTATCAATGATATTCTGGTGAACAGTAGATTCGACTGTTTCACCACTTTTATTTGAAGAAACCAGTGTCAGATCGAGAATAACCGGTACATCAATATTGGAATCAAATTCGATCTGAATATCTACATCATTCAGATTAATCCCGTTTAGTTCCTCCGGCAGTGCTGTAATCTCCTGATCAACGGAATCAATCGAAACATTAACAGTATCGATATAACCGGACACGGACTCAAAAGATAAATTCACAAGATCAACATCTACATCAATCTCATCCCCAATACTCAACGTCATCTCCTGATCTGACGGAATACTAACTTTTGATGTATAGTGTATTTTCTGATTCGCGCTTAGATCGGTCAAAGGAATCACTATTTTATAACCATCTAACGGAATTGTCTCGACAACAGGATCACTGCTACCGGTTAGATTAATTGTATGTTTCAATGGTAAATCATTTGTTTTATCGACAATTTCAGCGACACTGAAATTCACTTTCGCTTCGGCACCGATATTATTTGTAATGGTTATTTCCAATTCACCGGTGTTGAATAATGCTTCTTCGATCTTCGTTTCTTCTTCCAGCACGATAGTATTATTATTAACGATTGCATCCTGATCAAAGTATCCGGTCACTGACGAAAATGTTAATTCCGAAACCAGGATTTCTACTGAAATATTGCCTTGCAAATCGTAAGAAGATATTACTCCTGAGGGAATTACAACCTCGGAAGTATAGGTAATATTCTGATTAAAACTATCTGCGGAAACATCAATCGTATTAGGATACAACACATAACCGGCAAGATCGATTTGAATAATTGTCGTATTGGGTTCGGGTAGCAAATCCCTCGTTATATCAATCGGATTTGAAGACTGATCGATGAATTCCGGTATAACCATTGATAATTGCGGCACATTTGAATCAGTCAAATTAATATTATTCCGAATAGTAATATCCATGGAACCGCTTGAAATAGTCGCGGATGTAATTTTCGAATCCGTCGTTACATCGATTTCGCCCGATTCATTAATCGGGTTCTGGGAAACAATTCCTTCAAATTCAGAGAAAGTGATATCTTCCCCCGGAGCTGAACCGTATAAAGAAATAGTAACTGTAACACCGTCATCTTCCGAAATCTGTACTTTCGCCGGATCAGTATCCTGAGTAACAATATGATAACTATAATCGACTTTCTGATCATTGACATCCATGACCAGACTCGCATAATTTAGGGAATAAACCGGGTTTGAGGATTGATTGGCATTTAATGGGATGGTTTGCGTAAACGGCTGAATACCAGCGACATCCGATACATCAATTGAAGTAATAGTTAACTCCAGATTGGCATCAACCGGCAAATTATTCGCGATATCAACTGCGAGAGTGCCATTTAATATTTTAGCGCTCTGAACTTTATTTTCCGATTCGGCTAAAGTAATCACATCGGTTGTATCAATTGTCTGTTCCGGAATAATCGCCTCAGCCGATATCACTTCCATATCTTTCGCCTGAACCTGCACCACAAAACTTGAATTCCGAGAGGTTTCATTATTTGTTATAGTAGCAGGACCGGATCCGGCGAGAACTCCCGTAATCTGAATTATGATATTTCCGGGCAATACTTTGCCGGCCAATGAAATAGTTTCTTCTGCGGATCCGCCCGTATCAATAACGGTCGTCCAGGTAGCCCTGGCGCTATCACCGTCACTGCCATAAATGATTGTGCTATCGGATTCCAACAGCCTCACTGTGATTGGAGCGCCCAGTTCAAGAACAAGATCGTTAACAATTGTAATAGCGAGCAGACCATCCGAAAAATCGGCATTATTAAATTCACTAAAATTGACGGTTCGGTAAATAGTAGGAGCTTCGGTAGATTGCGGTACTACAGTTTCTTCTCCTTCATTGACACCGGTTGTATCAATTAATTCCGTTAGCAGTACCGGCTCGGTCTCTGCAGGATCGGTATCATTCAGGGTAATTTTCCCCAGCGATGAATTGACCGATTGATTTACAGGCTCCACACCGACGGGATCTAGCTGGGATGAATATTGCTTATTTTTTTCCTCTACTTTCACATCGTCGACGGATTGTGTAAAAGACTGTTGTATATCATCGATATTCAACTGATCGCCGACCTCGACTTTTTCAATTTCTATTTGATCCTGATAGGCAAAGATTGAATCGCCATTCATACCGTAGGGAATTCCAACAAAAAGCGAATCTTCAAATAATTCATCTATAGTAATTGTCTCTTTCACTAAGGGCACCTCTATGATCACGCTCCACGAAGGAAGATCGGATTTTTCAGGAATTTTCATAACACAAGAGCTTATCAATAAGAGAACACTAAGAAATATAACAAACACAACTCTTTTCATAATCACACCTTTAAATATTCTAAATAACTGAAACATTTGACAATATAATTGAATTTAGCTAACGTAGCTGTGACTTATCTCTCATTATTCTTAAAAGATAAGATTGCCTGAATTATTAACCAGATTGTTAAAAGCAAAATAGTAACGGATACAAATACCAAAGACCAGATTTTTTGATCGGACCGGATAAAGCTGGAAATCTGGATTATAAGTCCGGCAAAAGTGACGATAAACATAAATAACATTGGAAACAATGTCACTTTAAAGTTTCGGCGCTCTTTGATTAAAAACAACGTCACAATAAAAAGTCCCAATGCCGCCATCAACTGATTAGTTGTCCCAAAAAGTTTCCATAAGGTTAAACCGATGGATTGACCTCCCGACTTCATCAAGGCAAAATATCCGATTGCGACAACTGCGAGAATGGATGCCACATAGCGATTATTAATAAACTTTAAATTATAAGATCTTCCGATCTCTTCTATATTAAATCTTAATAATCGCGTTGCCGAATCAAGCGTTGTCAGTGCAAAGGAAACGACCATTACGGACAGAAATACCGATGCAGCCGCGATGGGAATTCCTAATTGGGCGATAAACAGCGACGCACCTTTTATAAAAGCAGCGAGTTTCGGCTCCAGCCCTCCGGCAACAGCCCAGGAAGAATAATGCTGTTTCCATATCTCGATGCCGCCAATTCCGGCAGTAACGGCTAAGATCACCAGCATTGCTAAAAAACCTTCTGTCAGCATAGCGCCATATCCGATAAACCGGGCATCCCGTTCATTGTTCAATTGACGTACAGTCGTTCCGGAAGATGCTATAGAGTGAAAACCGCTGATGGCACCGCAGGCGATTGTGATAAACAAAAAAGGGAAAAGCGACGGAAGATCACCCGCTTCAGTGTTAATTGCCGGAGCAGAAATCGTCGGGTGCAATATTATTACACCTAAAAACATACCGATAAGTCCAAAATACAGTAGAAAAGCATTCAGATAATCTCTTGGTTGTAATAAAAGCCATACCGGTAAAACCGATGCCAGTGCGGCATAAAACAGTAAAATATAGATCCACATATTTGAAGATATTTGCGTTATCGGTAATTTTATCCCGATAAATATGAGGCTGATCATTAAAATTATTCCAACTATAGCTGAAATTGTAAAAGGAAATTGGAGTTTATTCACACCAATTCCCAAGATAGCAGCAATCCCAATCAATCCAAATGTAGGTATTATACCTTGAGGATACATCTTAAATAGTATGCTTATGGTCAGCACAAAAACTCCCATAGATAAGGACAACAGAAAAAATACGAGGATCTGGAGTATCTGTTTAACCCGCTTTCCGACAATCTCTTCAGCTACCTCGCCAATAAATTTACCGCGGTGTTTTAATGAAACTGCCAATATACTGAAATCGTGAACCGCTCCTAAAAATATCGACCCAAATAATACCCATAAGAATGCCGGCAACCAGCCCCAGATCACGCCAATCGCCGGTCCGAGGATTGGTCCCAACCCGGCAATAGTTGCAAAGTGATGTCCAAACAAAACCGATTTACGAGCCGGGTAATAATCAACGCCGTCTTGCAATTCATGCGCCGGCGTATTGTGTTCGGGATCCAGTTGAAAAACCTTATCTCTTAAGTATTTACCATAGATAAAATAAGCTAATACATATCCACCCAGCGTAACAGACAAAATGATTAGTGAATTCAAGAGGTCGTATCCTTTACCTTGTTAAAAGATTTTGATATAATGAAAAATATTTTATTCTTATTTGGAGTGAACTGCGTTCCTGATTTCAGCTGCAATTCCTTCCGGATCAAGACCAACATTTTTTAATAAGACATCCCTGGGGCCGTGTTCAATAAATTTATCCGGTAATCCGAGAGATTTGATATTCACTTTCCATCTATTTTTGGATACGATATTGTTAATCATACTCCCGAAACCACCGGTGAGTGCATTTTCCTCTATAGTGATGATAGTATTATAATTAGCAGCAATCTCTTTTAGAAGTGATTCGTCGAAAGGTTTGATGAATTGGGCATGAATCAACGCCGGTGAAATCCAATCCTGCGATAGCAATGCAATCGCCTGTTCCGCAACATTGGTCATTATTCCGACCGACAAAATAGCAATATCGGTTCCCTTTTTCAATTCTATCCACTGGCCGATATTCAAAATCTTCGCTTCACGATTTTCTGTAAATTCCACACAGGAATCTTTCGGATACCGGATGACAAAGGGATTTTTATTCTGGGCAAGCGCCGTAAATAGTAAATCCCTTAATTCATTGCCATTCCGGGGCGCTGCAATGATAATATTGGGAATCATACTCATATAACTCAGATCAAATGTGCCGTGATGAGTCGGTCCGTCTTCTCCTACAAGTCCGGCTCTGTCCATAACAAAAACCACCGGTAACTTTTGAAGAGCAATATCATGTATGATCTGGTCAAATGATCTCTGAAGAAACGTCGAATAAATCGCTACTAGAGGACGATAACCTCCGACGGCTAAGCCACCCGCAAAAGTAACCGCGTGTCCTTCTGCAATTCCAACATCGAAATAGTTCTCCGGGAACTTGCTACGGTATTCAACAAGTCCCGTTCCATCACACATCGCGGCTGTGATAAAAATTGCTTTTTTATTCTTTGCTCCTATTTCGCAAGCGATTTTTCCGAATGCTTCTAAGAACGGAGGCGCTAATTTTTCTTCTTTTTTTATTGACGGTTCAATCGGGCCAACTCCATGATATTTAGTGGGATCATTCTCGGCAATCGCCAGACCTCTGCCCTTTTGTGTGATAACATGTAAAAGAACCGGATAATTCAGGTTTTTAATATTGTTCAATGTGGTAATTAACAGATTTATATCGTGACCATCAACCGGTCCGTAATATCTGAATCCGAACTCTTCGAATAGAATTCCGGGCGCTATAAAATTCTTTAATGATTCCAGAGTTTTTCGCCCTAATTTCCGTATCGCACCGGCTCCTTTGGGTAATAACGCCAATGAATTCCAGACCTGATTTTTAATATTCAAATATTTCGGATTCGTAATAATCCGGGTTAAATATTGACTCAAAGCGCCGACATTGCGGGAAATGGACATTTCATTGTCATTTAAAACGACTAAAAATTGCCCTTTTACATTGCAGACATTATTCAATCCCTCAAGCGCCAAGCCGCCGGTCAGAGCCCCATCTCCGATGATTGCGACAATCCGGTCTTTCAATCCTTTCAAATCCCGGGCAACCGCCAATCCTACCGCAGCGGAAATTGATGTGCTGGCATGCCCGGCGCCAAATGCATCATAATCACTTTCATGGATCTTGCAAAATCCGCTGATACCGCCTAACTGTCTGATCCGCTTTATTTGCTCACGGCGTCCCGTCAGAATTTTATGACCATAGGCCTGATGTCCGACGTCCCAGACAAGTTTGTCATCAGGAGTATTATAAACATAATGTAACGCTATCGTCAGTTCGACAACACCCAGACTGGGCGCCAGATGTCCGCCGGTTTTTTTTACAGTTTCAATGATGTAATGCCGTAATTCAGAGCTCAGAATAGTCAGTTCCGTTTGATCTAATTTTTTAACATCGTCCGGGGACTCAATTTTCGTTAATATTTTATAATCAATATCTTTTTGTATCGGATCAAGCATAATTCATTATTTCCGTATAAATTGTTTAATAAAGTAACTATGAATGCGCGGATCATCAGTCAATTCAGGATGAAATGTGGAAAGGAGAATATTTTCATATTGGACGAATACGATTTCACCATTTGACGTACCTAAAACCTTCACTTCTTTACCCAATTGTTGGAATTTGGGAGCACGAATGAAAACCGCGTTAAACGGCTTCTTATCAAAGCTCAGATCAACAGATGCGATAAATGATTCCACCTGTCTGCCATACGCATTTCGTTGAGTATTGATCGGAACACGATTAAGCGTTTGAATACAGAGATCGTCGGAATTATTCGATAATAATATCGCTCCCGCACAGGTTCCGAACATCGGGCGATTGTATTTTTGAATACGCTCCCGGAACATCATTTCATCCATAAGCTTTGATATTGTTGTCGATTCGCCCCCCGGCAGAATTAATCCGTCGCAATCATCAATCTCTTCCGGATACCGGATTTGCATTGTCTGTAAGCCGAGTTTATCAAGCATAGCAATATGCCTGGCAAATGCCCCCTGAAGTCCGAGAACACCAATTTTAACAGATTTTAAAGACATTCTATATGATAATTTAACCGATTATTTTACCAGCCGCGCTTCGCCAGACGTTCCTCTTCCGGAATAGTGGCAATATCCAGACCCTCCATAGCATCTTTCAATCCCATGGAAACTTCCGCCAGTTTTTCCGGATCGTTATAATAGGTCGTTGCCAGAACAATCGCTTTCGCACGGTTTGCCGGATCTTCCGATTTAAATATACCTGATCCAACAAAAACCGTCTCTGCGCCCAATTGCATCATCAATGCCGCATCGGCGGGAGTTGCCACGCCGCCGGCTGCAAAATTCGGAACCGGCAGTTTCCCCGCTTTTGCTACCTGCCGGACAATTTCGAAAGGCGCGCCCAGTTCCTTTGCCGCCGCCATTAATTCATCATCCGGTAATGTCGCTAACCTGCGGATATCCTTTTGGACCTGACGCATATGCCGGACGGCTTCGACAATATTTCCACTACCCGCCTCGCCTTTTGTTCTGATCAATGCAGCGCCTTCGCCGATTCTTCTCAAGGCTTCGCCCAAATCGCGGCAACCGCAAACAAAGGGCACTTTAAAATCGTGTTTCCAGATATGATTCTCTTCATCGGCAGGAGTTAATACTTCACTCTCATCGATAAAATCAACTTTAAGGGCTTCTAAGATTTGCGCTTCGGCAAAATGGCCGATACGACATTTCGCCATAACCGGAATTGAGACAATATCCTGAATTGCTTTAATAACATTCGGGCCGGACATCCGGGCAATTCCGCCATGTTCGCGTATATCGGCCGGAATTCGTTCCAGCGCCATTACCGCAACAGCGCCTGCATCTTCGGCGATCTTGGCCTGTTCGGGAGTGGTCACATCCATGATGACGCCTCCCTTGAGCATTTCCGCCAGTCCGACTTTTACTTCAAAAGAAACTTTATCCATTGCAAATAACTCCTTATATCCTGTTATACAATTTACAGATTTATATCGATAAATCGCTTATTTTTTTCGCAACTTTTCTAACAATTTCATCCGGTGTGGAAGCGCCGGTAGAAATTCCAACTGTTTGAGCATCTTTAAACCACCCTGATTGAACATCATCAGGTCCCTGTACCTGGTAGCTTCTGGGATTTAATCGTGATGAAATCGATGTTAATCGCTTTGTATTTGCACTTGTGAAAGAACCCACAATTATCATAACGTCGTTATTTACTGCAAGTTCCTTAAGCTGAGACTGTCTGTCCCGGGTCGGTGTGCAGATCGTATTAATGATCCTTAAATCTTGAATATTTGATATTAAAATGGTGATTATCTGATTGACATTTTCAATAAACTGAGTCGATTGAATCACGACGCCTGCTTTTCTGACATGTTTCAACCTTAAAGCATCTTTTGCCGTCGCGATAACAATCGGATTCGATAACCGACTGGCAATCGCTTCTACCTCATCATGCCCGGAATCTCCGATTATTATGACAGTTCGTCCCTCGCTTTCAAGTAATCGTGAGGCTTTGTGAATCTCATCAACTAACGGACAGGTGGCATCTATAATCGTCAGTCCCCGCTCTCTGGCTTTTTGCCATAATTCTTTGGGTGTGCCATGAGACCGAAGCAACACCGGCATCCCTTGTGGAATATCATCAATATTCCGATAGACAACCACACCACTGTTCTTGAGATCATCTATCACAATTTCATTATGAACAATATCGCCCAACATGGCGACTTTTCCATGATTTTTGGCGGCATAATGAGCCATGTCAATAGCCCGTTTCACGCCGAAACAAAACCCGACATTTTTCGCAATCGTCATAGTTAGTGAATTCATTTGATTTTAGCTGATGTTATTTTCTTTTGGGCTTGATATTTACCCTTTTTATCGGCATAAGATACTTTGCAATCATCGTCGCTTTCGAAAAATAATACCTGGCAGAGTCCTTCATTGGCATAGATTTTTACAGGAACGGGAGCTGTATTTGATATCGATATCGTCACGTATCCCTCCCACTCCGGTTCAAAAGGCGTGACATTTACGATAACTCCACAGCGGGCATATGTCGATTTACCTGATGTCAGAGTGACTACATTCCTGGGAATCCGGAAATATTCAACGCTTCGCGCCAATACAAAACTGTTCGCCGGAATAGTACAGATATCCGTTATCACCGTTTCAAACAGTGAATCGTCGATATTTTTCGGATCGATTGCGATGCCGGCTTTCGCTTTGAAAACCCTGAATTCGTTGGCGATCCGCATATCGTAGCCATACGCCGATATTCCATACGAAATGACGCCCTTGCTGATCTGCCCTTTTTCAAACGGTTCGATCATTCTGTATTTCTCGCACATTTTTTCAATCCACCAATCCGGTCTTACACTCACGTCATTACTCCTGATTTAATGATAATTTCCGGACTGCATTACGAGCTTCCGGCAGAATTTTATCAACCACATCCTCCAATGTATCATTTAGCGAAATGCCTGCGGCAAAATAATGCCCGCCGCCGCCAAATTTCCGGGCTATCTCGTTTACAATCACTTTTCCTTGCGACCGGAAATTGACCCGAACCCTGTTTTTGCGAATCTCGAGAAACATGATAGCGACTTCGACGCCTTTTATCGAGCGCACAAAATCCGTAAATCCACCAACTTCCTCTAAAGTCGCGCCGGCTTCCCGAACATCGCTGCCCGAAACTGTAAACCAGGCTAATTTGCCGTCGAATTCATATTGAACCTTCTGTAACGCAGCGCCCAGTAATTTCATACGCTGACGGGTATAATTTTCATAGACATTACTGAAAATTTCGGTCGGCTTGACTCCCAATCGAATGAGTTCTGCCGCCGTTTCCATTGCCTTTGCAGTTGTATTTTCAAATCGAAATGAACCGGTGTCGGTCATAAGTCCAACGTACAAAGCCTCCGCGATCTTCGTATCAATTACTTCGGGATTCAGCTGTTTCATCAGTTCATAGATAAGACAAGTCGTGGCTGGCGATTTTTCATCAACAATTTTGTAACTGCAGCTGATATGATTCTCCGGGTGATGATCGATACAGATAGTCGGAATATTCAGTAATGCCAGGTCCTCGCCTAATTTCCCCAATCGAGCAAGACCACCGATATCTAATGTAAAAATCAGATCGAATTGATTCAATCTGCCCCGGTCTCTTTCACGATCGTACTGTCTGATAATATTTTCAGGGTCGAGAAATGAGTATTCATCCGGCAAGGCTGAATCGTTAATGATTTCAACTTCAATGTCCATTTTCCGGAGGCAATAGTACATCGCCATTTCAGAGCCGAGACCGTCACCATCCGGATTGACATGCGTTGTAAGCAGCACCTTTCGGCTTGTTTTCAGCTTTTCTATTACCGGTTTCCAGTTGTGTTCCATCATCATTTCCATTTAAAATAGTTATAAATATACTTTTTTGCCAGATAATATCAAACCCGAAAACACCAGTAGTAATTGGAAAACCGGAGTGTTGGAGCGCTGGAGTATTGATGGCGTGATAAGAGGAAAAGAAAATATTTCGGAATTATTTGTAACTACTAAACATTTTTTCGTAACGGATAAAGTATCAGCTCAATCCAGCATAATCGTATTAGTCAAAGCGTATTTTCCCCCCTTACTGTCATCTCGATAGACTTCGACCCGGCAACTGTTTTTCCCAACCATGATCTTGAGAAAAGTACTTCGCGCTCCGGTCTCCGCAACTCCACGGCAATGTCCTGCATCGATTTGCCATAAACCATTGATTTTTGCGAAGGAAAAATTATGAGTATGACCACAAATATAAGCCATAACTCCGTATCTGCGCAGGAGTTCCTGGAAACGCTGATTATTCTCCGGGTATGCATCCAGATTATCTCCTTTATGTCGATGCCGACCGTTATCAAAGTCAGGAATGGATACAATGGGTTCATGACCAAACACAAAAACGAAGGGTTTTTTATTTGCCGCCAAGTCGTTCTTCAGCCAGTTATAGAGAGGTTCGCTAATATCTCCATCTGTCCCTACATCGGATTTGCCATCATAATACTCGTTAAGCGCCACAAAGTGGGCATGCTCAAAATCAAACGAATACGTTGTCTCCTCGCCGTTTTCCGGTCCCCTGCGAATAAGGTTAGGAATGTCACCGCTACCCCAATCTCGCAACCATGCCATATCTTCCGGAGTTTCCGCTTCATGATTACCGACGACTGGATACCAGGCATACTCCTCGCCGAATATCTTTTTGACCATATCAAAGACATATTGTGGCGGATCGATGTCTCCGGGACTTACCATGAAAGAACCTTTGCCGACTTCCCGGATCGCTTCACAGGTTCCCTGAAAGTACTGCGAGGAATGATACTTCGGACCGGCATACTGGCGCATATCCACGGTAACAATGAAAGAAAAAACCGTTTCTTCTTTAGACAGCCTTGCTGTTAAACTGTAAGACAAAACGAGCGCAAAAATTAGTACCAATGCAACGGTTAAGTGTTTCAACGTTTTTTTCATTTGTTAAATCCTTTCTGAAATGATCTACAAGCCGAAAATCTTCGACTTTTTTCTAAAAGTATGCGATTAGCTGTCATTTTACAAGGGTCATTTTCCCAGGCATAATTGTATCACCTGTGATTTCTTCCGTAATATATGTTGTATCAACATTTTCAAAGAATACACTAATTAGGTTCCTCGCTATTTCAGGTGGGTAAGCCATAATTAAATTTTCCGCCAATGAGATAAATCATGGTAATTATATTCCTCGTTGTTCGGTAACCACGTGCTCTGGCTTTC
>Ga0265594_1000886_pt1 | contig 24056 bp, 21 predicted proteins | sample saktaG_11_FD_190147 | JGI IMG/M metagenome (GOLD analysis project Ga0265594, IMG submission 190147) | Saline water microbial communities from Sakinaw Lake, British Columbia, Canada - sak_2011_5_24_80m | ecosystem: Environmental > Aquatic > Non-marine Saline and Alkaline > Saline ... | reverse complement strand
AATAAGTGGAATTTCCAGCGATATCGTTTCAGATGGTGGACAAAATGGATGCTGAGCGACGATATTGACTTAAATACCCGTATGGTCTGGGAATTCAGGACCTGGGATTCGCCCCCCAGCAAGCCTAAAGAGACGGATTTTGGCGAAATTCTGTTCGACAGGCTGAATGTGACCGTGCGTAATATGTTTGACCTGCCTTTGACCGGTGTTTTCGGCCGGCAGGATGTGATTTTGGGTGTCGGCTGGCTGGTGCTTGACGGCACGACGATGGATGGTTCGAGAACCATTTATACCGATGCAGCGCGTTTTACCTATGACTGGGCGGATAAGGATACGAAGATCGATGTGATTTATATCGATAACTCAGCCGCTTCGGAAAGATGGTTGAAGCCCATCGAAGATCGCGACCAAGCTGTTTCGCCACAGGATGAATATGGCGTAATATTATACCTGACCAATCAGTCTTTTGAGAACAAGAAGTTAGAAGCCTATTTCATGTATAAGAATGACAATCCAGTTGATTATACGTTGGGAGGCTTGAGCCCACTGTGGACTAAGAAGGCGGAGATATTCACGTTCGGCGGAGCCAGCTCCCGTACGATTAACGAGAACTGGAATTACCGGATTGAAGGTGCGTTACAAATCGGCGAGAAGAGCGACGCCACGAACGACCTGAGCACCGGCACAATGCAGGACATGCAAGCATACGGCGCCCTGACGAATCTCGAGTACTTGTTCAAAGACAGCTTGAACAGCAGTGCCCACGTAGGTTATGAGTATGCCTCTGGTGACGATCCCGACAGCAGTGACAACGAGCAATTCGATCTCCTGTGGGCTGAGTGGCCGAGATGGAGTGAGCTTTATATCTATACATACATCCCGGAAACCATGATCGCCGAATCGTCGAACCTCCATCGTATCAATTTTGGGCATAAGTTCAATCCGAACAAGAAGTGGCAAATCTGCACGGACTACCACCTGCTTTGGGCCGACGAGCAGACAATGGCGGCTTCTACTCGCTTTTCCGGTGACGGCAAGTTCCGCGGCCAGTTATTTACATGCTGGGCAAAATACAGGTTCAGCAAGCAGTTATGGGGACATCTGCTCGGAGAATATTTAGTACCGGACAACTACTATACAAAACTCTGCCGGGACGATGCATTCTTCTTCCGGTTCGATCTTGAATATGCTTTTTAAAATGTTTGTTTAAAATTGAAGTGTAAAAGCCCAGCAAAAAAATTAAATGCCGGGCTTTTTTTATTGCAAAAACCGGAAAAATGATTATAATGGTTGTTTCTCTATACATAGATGAGGACATATGAACAAGCTATTACTTTCCGGCAATGAGGCATTGGCTTACGGTGCTTATGAAGCTGGACTACAGGTTGCATGCGCATATCCGGGGACCCCGTCGACTGAAATACTTGAATCTCTGGCAAAATTCAAAGACCTGGATGTCCAATGGTCGGTAAATGAGAAAGTGGCCTTTGAGGTCGCTCTCGGTGCCGCCGTTGGCGGAGTACGCAGCCTTTTTGCCTGCAAGCACGTCGGGCTGAACGTAGCTATGGACCCCCTGATGACATCTTCGTACACCGGTATCCAGGCGGGCTTCGTGGTAATTGTCTGCGACGATCCGGGCATGCATTCATCCCAGAACGAACAGGACACGCGATGGGTAAGCATATACGCAAAACTTCCTTTGCTTGAGCCGTCCAGTCCACGTGAGGCCAAAGAGTACGTCAAGGAAGCCTTCAAAATAAGCGAACGGTATGACACGCCCGTGCTGCTGCGCATGACCACGAGAATTTCGCATACCAAAGAGGATGTGACCTGCGGCGATAGAAAGGTTCCCGAGCAGCCTGCCTTTGAAAAGAGAATAAGCAAGTACGTAATGGTGCCGGGAAACGCGTACGCCCGGCACATATTGGTCGAGAAAAGACTGAAAAAGCTAAAGAGCCTTTCTGAAAGAACAAGGCTGAACCGCATAGAGAAGGGCGACAAAAAAGTCGGTTTTATCACTTCGAGTATAACATACCAGTATCTGAAAGAAAATTATCCGGATGCTTCTTACCTCAAGCTCGGCATGACTTATCCATTCTGTGACGACAAGATCAGGGAGTTCGCCAAAGGTATCAAGAAGTTGTATGTCGTCGAAGAGCTCGATCCGTTTCTTGAGGAGCATGTCAAGACGCTGGGTATCAAATTCTCGGCGAAGGATCCGTCCTTCAGAATAGGCGAGCTAACCCCCGAATCCATGCCGGCTATTGTGGCGGGCAAGGTCAAGCGCGAGAAGAAGTCGGCCAAACGCAAGCCGAGGATGTGCCCCGGTTGTCCGCACTTACACACGTTTTCGATCCTTAGGAAGCTGGATTACTTCGTAGCAGGCGATATCGGCTGCTATACCCTGGCGTGTCTGCCGCCGATTGCTGCACTTCATTCGTGTATCTGCATGGGTGCGGGAGTGACCTTCAACGAAGGGTGGCGAAAAGCCGTACCCAAGGCAAAAATAGTCGGGGTTGTGGGAGATTCGACGTTTATCCACTCCGGCATCACCGGCCTGATAAACGCCGTGTACAATAAGGCCAAGGGGATAATCTTCATACTGGATAATTCGACAACAGCCATGACAGGCGGTCAGCAGCATCCGGCCACGGGACTGACAATCCGAAATGAACCCACAAAGAAGCTGATTCTCGAAGACCTTTGCAGGGCTTGCGGGGCCGACAATGTGGACGTTGTGGATCCGAAGAATCATGCTGAATTTGAAAAGCTTGCAAGGGATCGAATGAAAGAGGATGCCTTATCCGTGATAATTTCGAGGCATCCGTGCCAGCTACTAAAACGATAGTTTCGCGTTAGGACAGTGGATAACATGGTCTACAACATTACATTCGGGGGAGTAGGGGGGCAGGGAATTCTTAAGGCATCCGAGATATGCAGTTGGGCGGCGATGTTTGACGGATTCCATGTCAAGAAATCTGAGGTTCACGGCATGGCTCAGCGAGGCGGTTCGGTGGAGTCACACGTTCGGTTCGGAAAGCAGGTTTACTCACCTCTGATTGTCATCGGGGGCGCCGATTGCCTCGTGTGTTTCCATATCGAAGAGCATGAACGGCTGAAAGCGTTTCTAAAGCCGGGCGGCAAAGATCTGATAGGTTATCTCGATAAGGCCAAGGCCGTGATTGAGAACCCAAAGCATCTGAATACTTTTCTGGTGGGCGTACTTTCCGCGAGCCTGCCTGTTAGTACGGATTCATGGATGAAGGCCATGGAGACTGTATTTAAGAAAAAGATTGTTGAGGAAAACAAGGGAGTCTTTCTTAAAGGAAGGGAAATGGGTCAATCATGATTTGGAAAGAACAAGTCGAATGTGCGGATCCCGCAGACCTGAAAAATCTGCAATCGGATTACCTGAGGAAACTCACAGCTTATATCTACAACAACTGCCCGGTTTATAAGAAGAAGATTGACGACGCGGGCGTCAAGCCGGAAGACGTAAAGAGTATCGACGATATCAAAAAGCTGCCCTTTACGACGAAGGTTGATATGCGGGACCACTATCCCTATGGTCTGTTTTCAACCGGCCAAAGCGAAGTACGCGAAATACACGTCTCAAGCGGCACCACAGGCAATCCGACTTTGGTCGGCTACACGAAGGATGATGTGAAGCTGTGGTCGGATGTTATGGCCAGAACTATGTGCTGTGCCGGAGCCGAACCCGGCGACACCATTCAAATCGCATACGGCTACGGATTGTTTACCGGCGGTCTTGGATTCCACTACGGCGCCATGGAAATGGGATTGAGGATAATACCGACCTCGGCGGGCCAGACCGCCCGGCAGTTGAAAATTATGCAGGAATTCAAGCCGCGTATTATCGCATGCACTCCCAGCTACGCCCTTTACATGGCCGAAGAGGCGAGGGACATAGGCATCGATCCGGCCAAGGGCAACTGGAAGATCGGTATTTTCGGGGCCGAGCCCTGGAGCAATTCTATCCGGCGGGAAATCGAAGAAATCTGGAATATGCTTGCAACGGACGTATACGGGCTTTCGGAAATTATCGGCCCGGGTGTTGCGCAGGAATGTCCCCACAAAGACGGGCTTCACATCTTCAGCGATGTTTTTTATCCGGAGATTATTAATCCCGATACCGGCGAAGACGTCGCCGATGGCGAAGACGGCGAGCTTGTTATCACCACGTTGACAAAGCAGGCAATTCCCCTGATCAGGTATCGGACACGCGATATCGTCAGCATCAATTACGAAAAATGCCGTTGCGGCCGGACGAGCCCCAGAATCAGCAAGATAAAAGGCAGAACGGACGATATGATTGTCGTAAGAGGCATAAACGTCTTTCCGTCACAGATCGAACATGTTCTCGTCGGTATCGAGGGAACACAACCTTATTATCAAATCGTGGTTGACAGAAAAGCCCATAAACTTGACGAAGTTGAGGTTCTTGTCGAGGTCGAGGAGAAAATTTTCTCCGACGAAATCAAAGAACTTAAAGAGCTTCAGGATAAGATCAGGAAGGAAATAGGAGCGGTGCTTTCTATCGGCGTAAAGGTGACGCTTGTCGAGCCGAAAACAATAGAGAGAAGCATGGGTAAATCCAAGAGAATTGTCGACAAAAGGACATTGTAGAAGGTGACATTATGAAGATAACTCAGATTTCAGTATTCCTGGAGAACAGAAAAGGCAGGCTTTTTGACGTATGTTCTCTTCTTGGTGACAACGAGATAAACATCCGTGCCCTGACGATTGCCGAGACGGAAAGTTTCGGAGTCCTGCGGATTGTGGTCGATAAGTCGGATGTGGCCGTTAAACTTCTGAAGGACAACGGTTTTGTCGCTAACCTGACCCATGTCGTCGCGGTGGAAGTAGGCGACAAACCCGGCGGGCTGGCCTCCGTGCTGAAGGTCTTTGCGGACAACGACGTAAATATCGAATACATGTACGGCTTTGTAGAGAAATTCAGTGACAAAGCCCTCCTGGTCTTCAGATTTGCGGATACGGATTTAGCTCAGCAGATTCTTGCAAAGAACAGCATCAAGGTGGTTACGGAAAAAGAAATCGAAGGCCTGTAGGGCGGGCTTTTGCATAAGAGTTTACAATGTAACACACGCTGGATTTAACGAATCCTGCAAACCTTATTTCAAGAGCAACAAATGGATATACCTTATTGGAATAAAGAAATCGAGACGGCCGACAGGGCTACTATCGAGAAGATTCAACTCGAACGTCTCGGAAAAATGCTTTCCTCTGCTCTTCGAAGCCCGTTCTATAAGCGATTGCTCGGCGAGGCTGGAATCTCCTCGGGTGATGACATAAAGAGCCTCGACGATTTACACCGAATCCCGTTCACGACCAAGGACGATTTGCGAAAGAGCTTTCCAACGGGAATGATGTCCGTGGATATGGAGCAGGTCGTAAGAATCCATTCGTCCAGCGGCACTACAGGCATACCTACCGTGATATACTTTTCCAGTCAGGACGTTAAAAACTGGACGGATCTGGTTGCCAGGTGCATTGTCTCGACGGGCGCGACAAGCAAAGACGTCTTCCAGAATATGATGACTTATGGCCTCTTCACGGGCGGCCTGGGCTTGCATTACGGCGCCGAGGCGGTCGGAATGACAATCATCCCGATCGGCGGGGGAAATACCAAGCGTCAGATTAAGGTCATGAAAGATTTCCATACCACCGTCCTTCACATAACGCCGAGCTATCTGCTTCACATTCATTCCAAGCTCGGCGATGTCGGCATAAGCAGGGATGAGCTCGCGATCAAAAAGGCCTTTGTCGGCGCCGAGCCGCACTCGGAAAACACGCGCCTCAAGATCCAGGAGCTTCTGAATATCGATGCGTACAACTCCTACGGCCTGAGCGAACTTAACGGCCCCGGCGTCGCTTTCGAGTGCGTTTACAAAAAGGACATGCACGTATGGGAAGATGCTTACATCGTGGAAATCATCGATCCCAAGACCGGCGAGGTGCTTGAGGACGGCCAGGAAGGGGAGGTCGTTTTAACGAATCTCATACGTCACGCGACACCGATTCTCAGATACAGGACGCGTGATCTGGCGTTTTTGCACCCGGGCAAGTGCGAATGCGGCAGAACGCATCGCCGCCTGTCACGCATTCTGGGCAGAACCGACGACATGCTCATCATTAACGGCGTCAACGTGTTTCCTTCCCAGATTGAAGAGATATTAATGCAGATCCCGGAGGTGGGGACGAACTACCAGATTTACGTCAATAAGAAGGGATCGCTGGACAGGCTCATCGTGAAAGTAGAGATTTACCCGAAGATGTTCCTGGGTGAAGCCTCACAGCTCGATGCGCTTAAGAACAAGATCAAAGAAGAGCTTCGCTCGTCGATTGTGATTAACGCCGTCATAGAGCTGCACGAGCCCGGCGCGCTGCCGATCTCCGAGGGCAAAGCCCAACGTGTGGTGGATCAAAGGCCGAAAATGTAGGGGACCGAATATGGCAAAACAACTTAATATTTTTGTCGATAACAGAGCGGGAAGGCTCAAGTCGATTTCGGAAAATCTGCTCAAAAGCAATATCGACATCAGGGCCTTTACAATTCAGGACAAAGGTGAGTATGGTCTCTTGAAGCTGCTCGTCAATAAGCCGAGCGAAGCCTATTTGGCCCTTGCGGACCTGGGTTGCGCGTGCGCTCTAAAGGACATACTCGCTATTTACGTGCCGGACCAGCCCGGCAATTTTCACAAGCTTACAACAGCTTTGGCCGACCACGACATTAATATCATTGACGCTTACGGCTTCGTTCTGCAGCCGCACAACAAGGGCGTGTGCTGCCTTGAAATAGAGAACCTCGCTGGGACGAACGCCGAGGATATCGTGACATCAGCCGGCTTCAGCGTGCTTGAAGACGAGGAACTGTACAAGCTCTGACAGCAGCAACTGATTGACAAGCCGCCCGGCCGGGAGAGAGTAAATAGATCGCGGATGATGCCGTCTTGCCGTTCCGTATATCCGCAATCGTTATCTTGTCACAAAAAAGGAAAACGTCAAAGCAATATAAAGATTTGGAGGTTAATAACAGCGATGTCGAATAAATTACAATCTTCGGGCGTAAGACAGGCAATAGCCTCTACGCCAGGTCTGAATTACAGCAAAAACAGAATGAACCGTAGAAATATGCTGGCGTCAACCGGCGCTGCGGTGATCGGAGCTTCGGCGTTTCCATTGCACTGGGTCGCCGCCGCCGAGCAGAAGAAACAGAAGGTCCTCTACTTTTCACGCTCGGCCAGCTACGAGCATGACGCCGTAAAACGCAAGGACGGTAAGCCAAGTATTTCGGAGAGAATCCTCACCGAGCTGGGCAACAAGCACGGCTTCGATGTGGTCTCGACAAAAGACGGCCGGGTGTTCGACGGCGACCTCGACCAGTACGATGCTATCGCCTTCTATACAAGCGGGGTTCTGACCGAGCCGAACAAACAGCAAACGCCACCCATGACACCCGCAGGCAAGGAGAAGCTCCTGCGAACGATTGCCGCCGGCAAAGGCTTTGTCGGCTTTCACTCCGCCACCGACTCGTTCCATTCCAAGGGCCCCGGCAATCAAAATCAGACAGAGGTGGATCCCTACATCGCCATGGTTGGCGGCGAGTTTATCGTCCACGGCGCCCAGCAGAACGCGACGATACGCGCGGCCTCGCCGAAGTTCCCGGGAGTCAAAGAATTCGGTAAAAACGTCTCGCTGAAAGAAGAGTGGTACACTCTGAAGAACTTCGCCAAAGACCTGCACGTGATCCTTATCGAGGACAACGAAGGAATGGAGGGCGACTGCTACCAGCGGCCCCCGTTCCCGATGACGTGGGCCCGCATGCACAACAAGGGACGGGTTTTCTATACGTCCTTCGGGCACCGTGACGACATCTGGACCAATCCCGGCGTCCAGGGGATTATTGCCGGCGGTCTGGCCTGGGCCATGCGAAACGTCAACGTCAATGTGACGCCCAATATCGACAAGGTCACCCCCAAAGCCGGCCAGTTGAAGTACTGAGTGAAATTGGCTTGGTCGGCTTTTGCTTCAGGAGCGGGCAGAGAAAAGTAGCTTTCAAGACTGTGCCCGAGGATTTGTTCGCCGCGTTCGTTGGCGTGTATAGGGTCCCGCTTGAACCAGTCGAGGTCTTTGCCAAATTCGCGTACGTACCCGGCCCATGCCGCTTCCATGTCAAGGAACGCTGCGCCCGTGTCGCGTGCAAGCAGTTCGAGACCTTTGCGATATTCGCTGAAATGATCGCTATCGTTGATTCTTTGCCATTGGTAATCTTCCCGGGGGTCAACATTGCCGAAAGCGCCGGTCATCAGCAGAATATCGGCGTCCGATGCAGCCCTGATCTGACGAATCACTTCGCGTATGGAATCTATGTCACCACGGTGGCTGATGCCGCCGATCATCACGAGAGCAGGTTTGTAATCGAGCACGAATTTCCGCACGCGCCCCGGCTCCTTATACCACCAGCAGCCCGTGGAGCCGCGTACCGAAGTAATTTTTTCGATTTTACATTCAGGATAACGTTTCTCAACCAGCAGGTTCCAGCATGAACGGCTCGTATCGTTTACAATGCTGTCGCCGAGCATTACGATCCGTAATGTGTCACGACCGGTCAAAAGCTTTTTTGTTCGGGGCAGATTTTTCCAGCGGTCGGGCAGCGGGGCGTATCGAACCGGGTCCATTTGCGAGTAGATACCGTTGATCTGCTCTAACGTTCGCTGATTCTTGCTGATTATAATTCCGTCATCAGCGGCCAGGCTTACAGCCAAAGACAACACAACAACTAATGATATTTTACTTTTTAACATCATAATCGCCGTACTCTACGCAGGTGCAATTATATTAGTATCCCGGTGAGTTCGTTTAGCAGGGCTCGGCTTTGTACTTCTTAACGAAATCCACCGGATTATAGCCCATTTTCGCCTGTCGCAGGCCGGAGTCACCAAGGTCCTGCTCCCGGTTTACAGTTTTGTATTTCTCCGGCAGTATCGAAGCGAACGCCTGGTTGATATACTGATAAACGCCCTTAAAACCTTCTTCGAGAACGGCTTTTTCGAAATGTATCACAAAGCTCTCCCCAAGTGACACTTCTTCGCCGAGGCAATAAGCCGCCGGTTGTCCATCGATATAGAAAATGCCGCCGCATAACTGCAAGGGCCACATTTTCTCCAGGGCTTCCTTCGCAGCATGAAAATCATTCGGTTCTTCGTGCTGATTATTCCACCGCTCCAGAATCTGCAGTGCCTCATCTCTATATTCTTCGAGCAAGGGTTTCGCCTGATATTCATTATTTCTTATGAACAGATTGAGTAAATTCTTTTTCTTGTGGAACTTTCGGCCGGTAAGATTCACCAGGTCTTCTCTCGAATAAAGATAGTCGAAATTGTCCCTGTCTTCGCTGACAGAGTAGCCCATGGTTGAAAGTTTTTCCGCCTGCTGCCCGGAGACGGCTTTCATTACGTGGTGATTATTAAAAAGCTCTCTTATGATATTTTCATCAGGCAATCCAAAGGGCAGCATGAAAAAAGGCTTTTCATTATCCCGGCCGGTTATAAAAAAAAGTCCATTTTCCAACCGGGATATCCTGTAATTGTGGGCCCGGCGAAAAAGATATATATTGGCGAACGTAAACTCGGAAATCCCGTCAGCAAGGGCCTGGAATTTCGGGTGCAGGACAGGCCGCATATCAATGGAGACTTCTGAGGAATCGGGATATTCCGCTATCATCGCTTCCAAATTTGCCTTTCCAGCTTTTAGACACATCTAATGCCGTCACGTTTTGTAACTCACAGTATATATTACTCAAGCGAATTACGCCAAAACTTCTGTGGCATTCGGGACTGTGTGCAACGGCTTAACTTTATAAGCTGCCTGCAGAATTTTGCCCTTATCATCGATAACGAACGAAGAGCGGATAATACCCTCGTAAGTCTTTCCGTACATGGATTTCTCGCCCCAGGCCCCGTACGCCTTTGCGACCTTGTTATCTGGATCGGACAATAATGGGAAGCCGAGACTGTATTTATCGTCGAATTTCTTCTGCCGGGATGGTCCGTCCGGGCTGATACCCACTGCAGCGGCGTCGAGTTTTTTGAGCTCTTTCGAGGCGTCCCGAATGCTGCATGCCTGTTTCGTACAGCCGGGAGTATCGGCTTTCGGATAGAAATATAACAGAAGCTTGCTGCCCTTGAAATCAGAGAGCGAGACCTGTTTGCCTTGTTGATCTAATAACGAAAACGCGGGAGCTTTGTCACCAATACTCAACTTTGCCATCATGTTTCCTTCCAGTTAGATTTATAATTTAGCTATAAATAGACTACGTCATCAGCCTAAATCAGGTTCAACGAAATTCTTTAGCACAAGCTGATGCCTTCTTAGCTCCGTCACTACTCAACAGCTTTTTCGATCTTCGCCATAACAGTCGGCTCACACTTGCCCGTCTTTGTCCAAGCGTCGTAAAGTCTTTTGCCCCAGTCATCCGTTTTGTTTTCCTCGGCCAGGAATTTGAGGTATCCCAGGAGACTGACTCATACATAAGCCTGACGACGACCTTTTCGCATCTTTTAGGCAGATCTATCTCGAATTGGTCCCAATATTGACCGTCAGAATAGTATCGTTCAAAACAGAGTGAAACGACTTGCCGGGCTTTACACCATAGAATGTCAGTTATATGGGGAAATTTAAGCAATACAGCATTTTTATTAGCTTTTCTGATATGGATAATCATTCCCTCCCGGATTTTTTAAGCTTATAGCAGGACAAAAAAAATCGTCCAGGCACTCAGTATTTCTACCATATTTTAAAAATCCGTTAAAAAAGCTTGCAATTCTGATCAAGCTGCGGCATAATCATGCCCAATTGATCAATATGATTATTCATATACAGTGAAAAAAGGAATATGAAAACAACAAAAGCCGCTGACATTATGACAACGAATGTCATTACGGCAAAGAAAAATATGGTTTTAACGGACATAATCGCTCTTCTCCTGCGTTGGCATATCAGTGCTCTGCCTATTGTAGATGATGAAGATAAAATGGTTGGCATCGTGAGCGAAATTGACCTGGTAAATCTAACGTTTGATGGAAATGCAGCAGATACAATAGCAGAAGAAATTATGGTAACAGATATAGTGTCCTTTAGCCCAAATACGGAATTAGCTGATTTGGTTCAATCTTTTTCAAAAAGGCATCTCCGCCGGGTGCCGATCATAGACAAAGTGAAAGTTGTTGGGATCGTGAGCCACCGCGACATTCTTCGAGAAATGCTTCGCAGATATAATTAGTATTGACAAATCAAATCTTGCCCACATGTATTTGATAATTGTCGGCATCATGTGAGTTGGATTCACTCCCCTTAAATGGTTTGTAGTTGTTTATAAAGATAGGTAAAATTGATGACAATAAAGAAATTAGAAAAGGCCGCGCTAGACAAATGGGTCGCCGCGTGCATAGGAAACCAACGAGTGTTCGGTGTTCAGGCCAAAGATGATCGTTTTGTGTTTGCACCGTTGGCGAACGCCGAAGACTTGCGCTTAGACTATGATGTAACTATCTTGCCCCCCAAGAAGTACTTCCTGCCCCCACGAGAGACGTTACTTAAGTTCGACCGGAAGGAGGGATTCGAGAGCGTATTTGATAGCGAGCCCTTCGTCTTGTTTGGCGTTCACCCATACGACATGGTCGCCATCTCGCAGACAGACAAGCTGTTCGCGATGGATCAATGCGATACCCACTACGTCAATCGTCGGCAGAAAGCTACAATCGTAGCGTGCGATGTGCAGAAAGCGTCAAAGGAAGTTTTTGCCGGCTGCATGGGTACAGCCACCGTTGACGATGGTTTCGATATCCTGATTACGAAAATCGATTCTGACTATTTAGTCGATATTCGTACTGAGAAAGGTCAGGCACTGGCCGATACCATCATGGATGCCGAAGATGCCGATGAAATGAGTCTTAAGCTCAGGGAATTAGTCTGGGCGGATAATATCAAACTACTCCAAAAACATAAACTTCATGTCCGGCCTGATGAACTGCCGAAAATACTGGATCGTTCCTATGAACATCCTGTTTGGGAAGAGAAGGCTCAGCGTTGCTATTCCTGCGGATCGTGCAACCTGGTCTGTCCGACATGTTACTGCTTCGATGTACGCGATGATGTCGAGTGGAACTTGCAGAAAGGTCAACGCTATAGAGTCTGGGACGGCTGCCTTCTTGCTGAATTTGCCGCCGTGGCGGGCGGACACAATTTCAGACGCAATCGTGCCGACCGGTACCGCCACCGCTACTATCGCAAAGGGAAATACATACCGGAGAAGATCGGGGAAGTGGCCTGCGTGGGGTGCGGACGGTGTATAACAGCATGTACGGCAAAAATTGCCAACCCGGTCGAAGTTTACAACAAGCTTGTGGATGAAGGGAAATAACGCAGATGTGTAAATGCGAGTCCAAAAAGGATATCTACCTTCCATTACCGGCAACGGTAGGCAAGGTACAACCAATGACAACATTAGAAAGTTTCTTCTCGTGTCAACTCGACTCGGGCGAGGAACTCGGGCACATGCCGGGACAGTTCGTGGAGGTCTCGATTCCCGGTATCGGCGAAGCGCCTATTTCAGTTTCTTCTTCGCCGACACGAAAAGGATCTTTCGAGATGGTCATTCGTAATGTCGGTAACGTTTCGAAGGCCTTACACGGATTAGCCGCCGGGGACAAGCTCTTTATCCGCGGTCCATTCGGGACATCGTTCCCGGTTGACGAAGCGATGAAGGGAAAAGACATTATCTTTGTCTGTGGTGGCATTGGGATTGTTCCCGTTCGTTCAGCAATCCAGTACGTGCTGGACAACCGCGACGATTACGGGCGTGTGATAATTCTTTTTGGAGCAAAAACTCCGCGCGATCGGCTTTTTATCGAAGAACTCGAGAAATGGCAAATAGAAAAGAACGTGACATTTCTGGAAACGGTCGATCATCGTGACGAAAGCTGGTCAGGCCCGGAAGGAGTTATCACGACGCTGATACCACTGGTAAAGATAGATAAGGATAATACTATTGCCGTCATTTGCGGTCCGCCAATCATGTATAAGTTTGTAATTATTGTGTTGCTGGAGGCAGGTCTGAGAGAAGATCAGATGTACCTGTCACTGGAACGGCACATGAAATGCGGTGTCGGGAAATGTGGTCACTGTCAGATTAACAACATTTACGTGTGCCAAGATGGTCCCGTATTCAGATTTTCCGACATCACAGATTTCCAGGAGGCTTTATAATGTCCAAATTGAAAGTTGCTTTTTTTGATTTCGCCTGTTGTGAAGGTTGCCAGTTACAGGTTTACAACCTGGAAGAGGAAATCCTCGATTTACTGGAGCTTATCGAGCCGGTCGAGTGGCGAGAGGCTATGACCGACCAGAGCGACGATTATGACGTTGCGATTATCGAGGGTTCGATCACACGCATCGAGGATGAAAAACGCATCAAGGCAATCCGCGAGAATGCGAAGATACTCATCGCGCTCGGAGCCTGTGCGACAATCGGCGGAGTCAATAAAATTAAGAACAATTTCGAGATGCAGGATGTCAGGCAGTACGTCTACGGGAAAGACGCCAATATGCCGCATCTTGACACATCTCCGACAAAAGCCGTAAACGAGGTTGTCAAAGTAGACTATATGGTTCACGGATGTCCCATTAATATAAAGGAATTTTCGTACATCGTGCGATGCCTGGCGATCGGCAAAGAACCGGTAATTCCCAATTACCCCGTATGCGTTGAGTGCAAAATGAAGGAAAATGTCTGCCGTTTCGAGTACGGCGAGATTTGTCTGGGCCCGATTATACGGGCAGGTTGTGATGCGAAGTGTCCGTCGAATGGGATGTGGTGTTTCGGTTGTCGTGGATTAGTTGATGATCCCAATGTAAATGCCGCCATGGACGTGATGGCCGAGTACGGAAAGACACTCGATGACCTTCGCGGCAAGATGTTGCTTTTCGGAAATAAGCAGGAGTTTTGATGTCTAAAAATAAAAAATTTAATATAATTGTTAATCACGTCACACGCGTCGAGGGGCATGGAAATATCCGGCTCCGCGCTAGTGACGGCAAAGTCGAACATGTTGAGTGGCAGGTGCCGGAAGCGCCTCGATTCTTCGAGGCCATGGTGCGAGGACGGAGCTTCGAGGATATTCAAACCATCGTCAGCCGCATTTGCGGCATCTGTTCGGTAACACACTCGATGGCTGCAATCAAAGGTATCGAAGATGCCATGGGTATTGAGGTCTCGGAGCAAACCGACAAGCTCCGTATTCTATGCCATTACGGCGAGCAGATGGAAAGCCACATTCTGCACGTAGGATATCTCGTGGCCCCTGACCTTTTAGGCCAGAAATCCGTGATTCCTCTGGTTAAATCGCATCCCGATGTGGTCAAAACCATTATTCGTCTGCATCGCCTCGGCAACATGTGGATGGAGACCATCGGGGGGCGTATGACACACCCGGTAACGTTGAAGCCGGGCGGTTTTACCGTTCTTCCGACGGAAGAAAAGCTCCGCGATCTCAAGATCATGATAGAAAACGCTATACCGGACCTGAAAACTCTTTCCGAAGTGGTTTTCAGCCTGGCCGACAAGTTGCCGGACTTCAACCGCGAAACGGAATACATCGCACTCACCAGCCCGGATTACTACACGTTCTACCACGGCGACATTGCCAGTACCGATACGGATGAAAAGGTACCGGTCCATGATTTCGAGCGTGTAGCGAACGAATATGTCGTGCCGCAGTCCACAGCCAAGTGGAGCAAATGGCATCGTGATTCGTATGCCGTGGGCGCACTGGCCCGTTTCAACGTAAACGCAGAGAAGCTTATGCCCCTTGCGGCTGAAACAGCCACAAAATTCAGCTTGGCAAAAGGCACTTGCAATCCATATTTCAACAATGTCGCACAGATCGTGGAATGTGTTCAGGTCGTCGAGCATGGCTTACAACTGATTGATTCACTGCTTAAGACCGGGCTGAAACCGGAGCCGGTGAAGGTCGAGCCCAAGGCCGGAGAGGGTGTGGGATGTGTCGAAGCGCCGCGAGGTATCCTTTTCCATCGCTACGCGTTCGATGAAAAAGGACTCTGTACAAAGGCAAACATTTGCATTCCGACCGGGCAGAATCACGGGAATATCCAGAAGGACTTCGAGGCCTTAGCACCGCAGATTATCGACCGGGATCAGGACGAAATTCGGCTGCTGCTGGAAATGCTGGTCCGTTCGTACGATCCGTGCATCTCATGCTCGACGCACTATTTGAATGTCGAGTTCGTATAAGCTGATTTTGCTCTAATGAAGCCGATACTCATCATCTGTCTTGGTAATCCTTTGATGCGGGACGAAGGAATCGGAATACGTCTGGCTTCGGAATTGTCAGTTCATCTTGCCGACAGTCCCGATGTCGAAGTTATGGATCTCGGAACAGGGGGACTTTCTGTAATACATGCTATCGAGGGGCGAGAGAAAATCGTATTTGTCGATTGTGCGATTATGGGACAAGCCCCTGGCCTGATGCATCGCTTCACGCCCGGACAGGTCCGTTCGCTGAAGGTGCGTATGCGTTACTCCCTGCACGAGGGTGATTTGCTTAATACACTTGAGTTGTCGCGCCGTTTGGGTCAATGCCCTGATGACATCGTAATCTTCGGCATCGAGCCGAAGGAAATAACTCATGGCGAAGGACTAACGAGCAAGCTGGAAAACAATATCCAACAATACGTTCAAACCATTCTGAAAGAACTCGATAGAACATGAAGAAGATGAATTTTGACTCGACAGTAGAGACACAAACATACATCAATTTACGTTTTTCTACCGCTCTCATTCGATGATGATGGCACACTTCTCGCCCCAAAAACGGCCCCACTTTTGCACGTTAATGACTACAAATCACTTACAATGTTGGAGCAGCATTTACCAAATCTAACAAACAATGAATATACACAAATGTTGACTCTGTCTTGCGACATACGGTGGTTGTTGCTCGGAGATCCATCCGAGTTTTGTGTGGCTTCGCTGACGTCGTTAAAATTGCCACCCAGGGAGACAGCTAATGCAAGGCTACGAATCACCTTCGGTTAGGGTAATCAACCGATCTATTTCGATGTTCCGAAATACCTCTACCTTTCCTCCAATCCAACGGACCTCCACGTAGTCGATCTTAGTGTGGTTTCCCAAACCAAAATGGAGACGCATCCCGTAGTGACTTTGATAGCCCCGCCCGCTATGGACTTCGTCAATCAAACTCATGTCCTTGGCCACGAGTTTCACACAAGCTCCGATGCCGTCGCGGTTGGTGCGGGTGCCGCGTAAACGGATTTGTAGCCAGTGGCCTTGAGAGGATGAGTTATTACGCAGGATCGTAGGTTCACTGCGGGTGTTAAGGACCACAATATCAATATCGCCATCATTGTCCAGATCATCCAGACCACACCCGCGACTGCTGTGTGCCACTTTGAGTCCCTCTCCACAATCCTGTGATATATCCACGAACCTGCCGTTACCTATATTCATCAAGACAAGATTGTGAGCGGCATAGCTTGTCCTTTGGTCCCACTGGGCAACGTTGTCATCCATATGTCCTACGGCCACAAACAAATCACGATCACCGTCATGGTCAAAGTCGGCAAAACCATTTCCCCAGGTCACGTTACCGCCGGTGCCGGCTCCGGCCCCGCTGGCCAGAGTTTTATCTTCGAAAAATCCGTCGCCCAGATTTCGGTAGAGGTGGGCCATTTGATCCTGGTAGGAGGTGACATAGAAATCCAGGTGGCCGTCATTGTCATAGTCAGCACAGTCTACACCCATGCTTCCCATCTCGTTGCCGTAGAGGTCGTAGGCAATGCCGGCCAGGGTGCCGCACTCGGTGAAAAGGCCGGCTCCGTTGTTGGCAAAGAGAAAATCAGGGGAATTATCATTGGCCACGAAGATATCGGTATCACCGTCATGGTCATAATCCGCACACACAGTTCCCATGCCCGATCCGAGACTATGAGCAATACCCGAGGCCAGACTGATATCGGTAAAAGTTCCGTCGCCGTTATTGCGGTACAAAGCGTCGGGAGTGAGGTTATATACCCGCGGCCCCACATAAGCGGGATAACCGCGGGCCTTGCCCAACACGTGGTTGTCATAGGTAAAGTGGATGTAGCTTGAGACAAATAGATCCAGGTCACCGTCACCTTCTATGTCTAAGAAGTTGGTCCCAGCGCCGACTTTGAATCCGTCGGCGACTCCTGCCGCCTTGGTGACATTCGTAAAGGTTCCGTCGCCGTTGTTGCGGTAAAGAGCATTGGGCCCGAAGTTGGTAATGTAGACATCACGATCGCCGTCATTGTCATAATCTCCGACTGTGACCGCCAGGCCGTGACCGGTGTCGCCCAAACCACTGGTTTCGGTAACGTCAGTGAATCGCCAGTTTCCCTCATTGCGGTACAACCGGTTGCGTGGCGGGGGGGAATATTGGCTTCCTCGCAGGGCGCTGCCGGAGACCAGGTAGATGTCGATGTCACCATCCTGATCATAGTCAAACAGGGCCAGGCCTGCAGACATAGCCTCAACGATGTAACGCCTGCCGCTTGATCCGTCGGCGTGCTTGAAGGCGATGCCGGTTTGCTCGGTGACGTCTTGAAATTCAATCGCATGTCCGGGGCGGGCCGGTACGACGGCAACTGACAGACTGAGCAGCAGAGCGATAGCGGTGACCAGTATGGATCGGTGAAAGGATGCTCGTATCATGGAATTGTCCCCTCGGCGGTTATCCGTTGCAGAACCTGTTGATAGGCCTGGTTTTGTGGATCAAGGATCAAAGCATGCTGCAGGGCCTCCAGGGCCCGGGCACGGTCACCTGTTACATCGCAGGCCCATCCGAGGAGAAAATAGTGGCCAGCCACCGGCTGGAGTTTCACGGCCTGAGCCGCCAGGTCACGGGCTTCGACCTGTCTGGTTTTTGCCCGCAGGTAGAGCTGGGCAAGTTCCCGATAACCGTCAGCCTGGGCCGGGGCCATGGCGATGGCCGTGAGCAAAGCCTTTTCGGCCTGCGCGAATTGACCGAGTCGCGCTGCCAGCAGGCCCAGGTTAAGCTGGCAGGATATATTGTTTGGGTCCATGCGTTTGATGACCCTGCATACCTCCAGGGCCTCCTTCACCCGCCCGGCATCTGCGTAGAAGGACATGAGCGCATCGCGGTGCGCGACACTGTTGGGATCAAGCTCAATAGCTTGCGTTAGCAGCCATTCCGTAGTTTGGAGATCACCCTTGGCCATGTAGAGCTTCCGGGCGTCTGCGCAAAGCCTGGCCAAACACCGAGCATAAAAGTTGACTTCGGAATCGGCTTGACTAAGGTTTCGGACCACGGTCTCTTTCTTGGTCGTTCGCCATTGAGACTTGCCCTGTTGGAACTGTTTTAGATATACGGCCGCCTTTTCACGATTCTTGAGCCGGGAATAGACTTGATACAGGCCATAGCAGGCATGGGGGTTGTTCGGATCCAGTTCCAGCATTTTTTGGTAGCAGCGTTCTGCGTCCTCATATTGGCGCAGCTCCAGATGGACAGCACCGAGCAGTAAAGAGTTGGCAGCATTGTCACCGCTGAGGCAAATTTCTTTTTCCAGCAACTGTTGAGCCTCCTGGTATTGACCGAGCTGCATCAGGGACCGAGCCAGGTTATTGTATAGATTTGGCAGAGAAGGATTCATTTGTAGTGCCATGCGCCACAATCGGGTCGATGCTTCATAATCGTTTGTTGCAAACGCAACCTTGGCCATGCGGTCGTAAACGTCGGCACGTCGGGCATCTTTCTTCATGACCTCCTGCCAGAGCTTCAGGGCCTGATCCGTCTGACCGCGATGCTGATAAAAATCACCCAATATAACCAGGGGGTTTTCGCTCTCGGGGAAATCACGCAGAAGTCGTTGGGCAAGTTGTTGTTCCTGAGTCCTTAAGGCCTTGAGCTGCGGATCTTCTGTAGATTCCGTTTGAGTCGAACTCCATACCAATAGTACTGCCAGGATGAATTTCATGGTACTATTATACTCTGTTTTCGTTCATAGTCCACAGCAATACTGGCCTGGCTGGACCATTGTAATACCATGGTTGCCTGGGCATCAATACTATCCACATGCCTACATGCGGTATGATATTCTCTGCCAAAAAAAATCTTGCTTTGTGTGGATCCTTCTGATATACTAATTGTTAATTAAAGCACATTCGCAGGGCTGAGGGTATCTCGCTTTTTCCTCTCCCTCCGCACCTCAGCCCTGCATCCTCCTTTTATCAACGAATCCATTTATTTTTCAAAGGAACTTCCTGACATCTTAACCAGGAAATCATAGAATCATTTACCAGCAGACCTCCGGGTCTTCTCGCATTCCCCCTTTCACTCTAAGATACATATAAAAATGAGCCGAGGCGTTTGATACGGATATCAAACGCCTCGGTAAGCTAAAATCTATAATATTCCCCGTCAATCGATTGTGTACCAGTCATCAGTGAGTGAATTATCCTTAAGCCAGTTTTCTTCCAGCAACGCCATGTCGGCATCATTGACCAGGCAGTCCCCATTGAGATCGCCCACTATCGGTACGTAGTCCGGCAGTGACTGGGCGGCTTCACAACTGTCGTTATACACGTTGATCGTAACGGTATCCGAACCTGAGTATTCGCCGTCAGTGGCCAGCAGTTCCAGGACATACTCTCCCACGGCCGACAGGGTAACACTCGTATCCTCGGCAGTGCCGTCCTCAATAACGGCCGTCCCTTCATTCGGTTCACTAATCACCGACCACTGCACAGAAGTAGCTTCCTCATCAATGACGGTTGCGTCCAGATTCCCGGTCCTCGTGCCGTCTTGCAGCCAGGTTACAATATCGGCGCCGGCGTCCACTCTCGGAGGCAGATTATCTACAGTGAAACTGAAGATAGGTCCCAAAGCCGGAGCGGCACCAGGGAACACATAACTATCCACGGCCCAGTAGTACTGCTTCTTTGCCTGGGTCTGAACGACGGCGGAAGTCACGTTCTGATTGCTGACAATCTGAATGGCGGTCGGATCGGTAAATTCTTCCAGCAATTCTATATCGTCGGTGAAGTAAACATCAACTGTCACCGTGTCACCGGGCAAAAGCGGATCAAGCATAGTCCAGCTCAGCGTCACCTCGCCGGGTGCTATTGTTACACCGTCGGCCGGAACCGGATTAAGCAGTGACGTGGCCGACACCGTCGTTTTACCTTCATTCGTGACGTTATAATCAATGTTCAGCGTGCCCCGGTCTCCATAGGCTACAAGCCAGCCATCGTCGATGAAGGGTTGAACTTTTTCTATATCATTGCCGTCAAGTATGAGTACACCTGTAGTAATATCCAATAAGCCTTTATCGGAGGTTAAGCGGAGATCGGATGCATAGATAGTACCCCCGCGCAGGTTCACAGTCCCTGTGCCTGTCCGGCCGGGGATCTCCAGGTTATCGTTTAGCTCGATGGTGCCGCCCGTCATATTGAGCGTCCCGGTGCCGACCCAGCCAACCTGCAATCCCCCGGTGGAAAATAAGCCGCCGCTCATATTCAGGATGCCGTGGCCGGTCATACTATCCACACCTATGTAGGCCCCGGTTGCCGTAAGCGAGCCGCCGCTGATATCCAGGTATGTTGTGCCCCCGCCATTGCCGACCCTCAGTGTCTCGCATTCGGCGGTAATACCGTCCGTGACTTCGCAATGCGTGTTCTCCGGATAGTCGATAGAAACCGGATCGATATCGGTCGGGATGGCATCAGTGTCCCAGTTGGTTGCCGTGCTCCAGAGATTGTCGGATCCGCCGGGGTCCCAGAATATTTGCGCCGAGGCACTATTGAGCAGAACCAGCGGCAGGACAAGAGCAATCAAACATGTCATTTTCTTAAACATAGTATTCCTCCTTCATAAAAGAGAATAAATATAGAAACGATTAATAACGCTTTCTGCCTTCATTACGTTATCCGATACGCCTGCGCGGGGCATTTCGAGCCCTGCGATTTGATGCAACCTCCTTCCTTCAGAGGCTCAAAAAAGCGTGCCGATCTGCCCGCTACAAGCCTCACTAACCCTCTCTTATATGAAATTAGCGGTGTTCCGTCAAGGAAAATCCTTGCTCAAACTCAGAATTTTTTCGATTCTCCTGGCAATTCACAATTGATATAAGCCGTAAATCTACCTGCTTTATAAACTTATGCGATTTCAATGTTTTGTTGTTGATATTCAATGTTAGCCTATTCGGAAAATTTCCCATGCATTCCAAGAGCTTTATGGTTGCCCATCAGAGACTGAAAATTCACAGATTCCTGTGAGATTCAGGGAATAGCGCATCAATCATGTGCATGATGAGTGAAACAGTGAAAGCTTCCTGGTCCGGCCCGATCCATGACATAGTACCTCTCTCATACCCGTAGCCACCTTTCTCATCCTTGTCGTAGTAGTATCTGTCGGGCGAAATGTATCCGGCATAGTCACCATTGAAGCTCAGCACCCAGAGATTGCGAATGCGGTTTCGCGTCCGTGACTTCAGGTCCACGCTGATTTCTCCGCAGAAGTCGGCCGGCGTACCCACCAGCGCGATATCTCCAATTCGCACGGCATGCATCCAGCCATCTGCATCAATGCCAAGAACAGGAAACAAGAATTTCGATATGCGCCAGTTTTCATTGAGACGAAGTTGAAATGGCGGCAGTCGGATAGGAATCCCAATGGATGCAACGTCCACCTTATCCTTAAAAAGTGTGGTATCTGCAACCGCTTGGAGCACCTTATCCGCCAACGCAGTGCCCATGGCGCGGCAGCGTTCAAAGGAGTCCTCTCCTTCGGGAGCTCGATGGCTCATGCTGCCGACGGATCCACCGAGATAAATCGCCTCGGCACCAGTCTGTTCCGTAATATGGCGCATGAGGAAACCCGGATATTCGCCTGTGAACTGCATATTGTCTGCGCCGAGAATGGTCGGATGTGCGGAGTAACTTACCAGGAAACAGCGGTCGCCGTCTTGTTGCTCGATAAGCATATAGCTCAGTTCACTGTCGACCGTGCCGTTTTTGCGGGTGCGATTCCTGATATACTCCGGAGCGTCCAGGCTACCATGCATCATTTTGGCCGGCTCCAGCGACCGGCAGGCCTCGATTATTGCTTCTGTAAAAGCTCCGGCTAAGAAACCGGGAATGTTCGGATCGTATGGCCCGTTGAAAGCCTTCGAGGCAAGCCCAGGGGCAAATGCACCGGGGCCTGAATGATTGTGGCTGGCATTGAAAAGGATATCATTCGCCGTGAGCGTCGTTTGCTCAGAAACACGGATCCGAACCAGCTCGGCCACGTTCTCGGGGACGATTAGCATGTCCGAGCCGACAATCACGGCTTTATCCGTACCGTCGCTGATTGCCAGAGCCTTGACGAAGATTTCATCGTGCACGCCGGTCGATGGTTTGCCCCTGCGGTCTCCAAATCCGGCCAGGGGAGTACCTATCGGTGGTGTGATGGAACGCGAGCCCCAGCCCGCTTCGAACCGGTCTATAGAAGTACTATGGGAGGAAAGTTTGCCATGTTGTTCAATCGCAGCGAGGGCTTCTTTGTAATAACGCTTATCTTTAAAGCCGCTTTTGTACGTAGGCCAGGGCCCTATAAAAACGACAAAACACCCGACGACGGCCATAAGAAAAGCTATCAGAATAAGCTGGATTCTGCGTTTGCGTATCATAAAAAACACCTTTCAAGTGAAGAAGAGAATATCAAAGAAGTTTGAGCAAGGCAAGCCTCCCGCCATACAAAACGCGGACTTCGACAAAGGCGAGGGTTACAGAATACTGTGCAATCTCGCAGCGAATAAGGTAATATGAGCAGTCAAAAGCCAGTCTTTTTAAGGTGATAATATGAAAGGTCAAAGTGCGATGAACATAAGTGCTATAAAAAACATATTCTTAATGTTTTCAATAAGTGTCTTAATGGCACCATTGAACGCCATACATGCAGCGACCGTTGAGAAAAGCGTGGGCTCTCGATCCGTTTTCGATGGCATGCCGCTAAAGAGGGTCCTCGCTGCTGGCCATGCTGGTGAGAATCTGCTCGACCCAGGTGCATGGAGACCCTGGCAAAAGGGTTTCGAAAAGAAAGATGGTGTCTTTGTTTGTGACAACGCATCCGACGCCCAGGTCCAGCGGGGCATTTCACAGACCGTCGTAATAAACCAGAGCAGGCCCGAGCCAATTGTGGCGGTTGCCTGGAGCAAAGCCGATGCGGTACGCGGTAGTCGAGATAGTGACTACTCACTTTATCTCGACCTCGTCTATTCCGATGGCAGTACCCTCTGGGGTCAGGTTGCTCCTTTTAATGTCGGGACTCATGATTGGGAAAAAGCACAGGTCATCGTATTCCCGGAAAAGCCCATAAAATCGGTGTCTTTTCACATGCTTTTGCGGCGGCATCCGGGCAAAGCCTGGTTCCGCGATCCTGAACTGCGCGTTCTCAAGCCGCCGGCCGGTGCATGCCTGTTCGATGGCGTACCTGTTTCACTATCGGACTTTACAGTAGAAGGTTTTCAGGTTCGTGATGCGGCTGCCGATTCTGACTTCGTTCGATTCGAACGCCGTTCCATGGGATTGGAACTTGAGTATCGCCATGAGCAAACAGGCAAAGCTACTTTCTTTGACGTTACCATCTCCGATACGACCGGCAAAGATCGAGCCATCACTTTGGTTTATGCTGTTCCGGTACCTGCAGAAAAGCGCCGTTGGCTGCAGGATCCACGTCGAAGCGTGGCTGTCGAGGCGAATCAGGAATACGTGAATGCCGGCAGCTTCTCGGCGGGAGCAAACGGTCGGCTGTCACGTTATCCATTCGCTGCGTTGGTTAGCGGCAATCAGGGCATCGGCCTCGGTATTGATATGGACCGGCCGGCATTTTTCCGCGCCGGCTACAACGCTGAAACTAAAGAGCTGTTTTTGGCTTACGATATCGGGCTGGCGCCGG
>Ga0265594_1000885_pt1 | contig 24058 bp, 20 predicted proteins | sample saktaG_11_FD_190147 | JGI IMG/M metagenome (GOLD analysis project Ga0265594, IMG submission 190147) | Saline water microbial communities from Sakinaw Lake, British Columbia, Canada - sak_2011_5_24_80m | ecosystem: Environmental > Aquatic > Non-marine Saline and Alkaline > Saline ... | reverse complement strand
CAGGAGTGTTAATAGAAAGTGTTTCCAAAACGAAAGAGATTTTATCTTGGGGGGATATAGTTTTGGCTACAGGTACTACTGTTGTAAATAATACTTTGACTTCTCTTTTAATTGAAAAACCGATTATTTTTTATGGGGTTACCATTGCCGGGGTTGCTTATCTTAAAGGATATGAACAATATTGTTTTTGCAGCCACTAAAGACAGAATAAATCAGTATATAGTATCGAGTATTGAGTATATAGTCAAAAAAAGAACGAATACAAGTTGCGGGTTTCGAAGACAGAAAAGATTCTATAATCCCAAAATAAAGAAAATAAAGGAGGATAAATAAAAATGAAGATTATCGAGGATATTATTTCCACTATAGAAAAAAGCACCCAGGATATTTTAGTAAAAGAAGTGCGAATAGGACCTTTTTGGACTGGAGTTTGGAGTAAATATGGTGGATTGGCTTCTACTACTTTTATTCATGAACCGGCAATGCCTCCTCCTATAAAAGAAGCGGGAAATTTAACCCAAAAATCAGTATTAGAACTTTGTAATTATGCAAATTCTGATTGTCTGTTACAGGCTTCTGTTGGTATGGCGGCTATTAATTCTGTTTTAGAAGTCGATTTGAATAGATGCCAGAGTATTAATGCAGCAGAAGTACTTTATGAAAAAGGAAAAAATAAAAAAGTAGTGGTAGTAGGCCATTTCCCTTTTGTTAATAAATTACGCGAGATAACTAAAGATCTTTGGGTGATAGAGAGAAAGCCTCAAAGTGGAGATATCCCTGCCAGTGAAGCAAAACGGGTAATTCCTCAAGCCGATGTTATTGCTATTACTGGTACTGCTTTAATTAATGGTACTATGGGAGAACTTTTATCTTGGTGTCCAAAGGAAAGTATAGTTATGGTCTTAGGAGCAACTACGCCTCTTTCGCCGGTGTGGTTTGATTACGGAGTAGATTTAGTTTCCGGAACAAGAGTAACTGACCCCGAGTTAGTACTTCGTTTTGTTTCGGAAGGGGTAGTCTTTAAACAGATTCATGGCCGAGGAGTAAAATTAGTTACTATTCAAAAAGAAAATTACTAAATTATTAAAATTAAAAAAAAGTTAAAAGATTAAAATTAAATAAAAAGGATGAGATATGAAAAAATTATTTAACGTATTTATGCTTTTAGGGATTTTATTTTTTACTTTTTTTGGGGAGTGTTTTTTGGAGAAAGAAATACCCATAGGTATGGCGGTAGAATTTATGGACCATGCTGCCTGTGCTTATATAAGTCAAGACAAAGGTTGGTTTGAGGAAGAAGGGCTTAACTTGACTGCTTATGAGAGCTATGTAACCGGTATGGCTTTGGCTTCTGCTTTAGCTCGAGGGGATATTCAAGTGGCCTATATGTGTTTAATCCCAGCTATAAATGTCTATGCTAATGCCAGAGTTCCCATGAAAATAATTGCCGGAACACATAAATATGGTTACGGCTTGGTAGTCAACCCTAACAAGATAAAAAGTATTAAAGATTTAGAAGGGTCAGATATTCGCATCGGGTGTGTTAGGGAAGGAGGGGCAGTAGATGTTCTTCTCCACAAAACCATAGATAGATATAATTTAAACGAGAAGAAAATATTAAATAATATCCAGCGCATGAATCCAGCAAAGCAAGTTTTAGCCGTCAATACCGGGCAATTAGATGCCGCCTTTTTACCCGAACAATGGGCGACTATGACCGAAGATCTTGGTTTTAAGATGCTGCTGATGAGTCAGGAAGTTTGGCCTGAAATGCAGGGGAGTGTTCTGGTGGTTAAAGATGAATTGATAAGAGACAATCCTGAAGTCGTTAAAAAATTAGTAAAGATATCACAAAAAGCGACTGATTGGATTAATCAGTATCCACAGGAAGCAGCAGAGATTGTGGCTCGGCAATTACAGGAATCCGGGGGAAACCTTTTTCCGGTGGAAATAACTGCTATAGCTACCAAGACAGAGATTACTCCCGAGGTTTTATTAAGGTCCATGAATAGGTTAGAATATACTACCGATATTGATCTTGCAATGATTCAGGAAGCAATAGATTATGTCGCTCAATTAGGTTACATTAATAGCAGCTTTAAGGCGGGAGATATTTTGGATTTGAGTTTTATAAAACCATGAAAATAGTTAAAATATTTAAATTAAAATGGGAGATAACTCCTATTATTATATTTCTGGGAATATGGGAGATAATTGCTCGATTGGACTTGATACCCGGTCAATTTTTCTTCCCTCCATTTTCTGCTGTAGTAACGGAATTTTGGTATCTGGCAGTCAGTGGAGTATTGGGACGTAATTTCTTGAGCAGTTTAATCCGAGTCCTTATTGGTTTTTCCGCTGGTTCTATTGCCGGACTATTTATCGGAATTATAATGGGGTGGAACAATGTAGCCAACAAAGCACTAAATCCGATAATCAGCTTAATTTATCCTATCCCTGCCCTGGGATGGCTCCCTTTATTGATGTTGTGGTTCGGCATTGGTGAAATCCTACCGATTGCCATAGTATTTATCTGTTCCTTCTTCCCCATCCTTTATAATACAGTTACCGGTATTAAAAATGTGGACAAAAACTATATCTTTGTGGCCAGAACATTAGGTGCTTCTGATCTAAAAATTTTAAGTACAGTGGTTGTTCCCCTTGCTTTACCCAATATTTTTACCGGATTGAAATTAGAATCAGGGATGGCCTGGCGAGTGATAATAGCAGCAGAGATGGTAGCTATCCCTACCGGGGTTGGTGCACTGATGATGAAAGCCGAAAGCCTTATCCGTATAGACATTATTATAGTCTGTCTAATAGTTTTAGGAATAATGTGTCTTTCTTTTGAGAATTTTTTTGCTTTCTTAGAAAAGAAGCTGACTAATCGATGGAGGTAATATGTCATCTATCAAGCTTAAAAACATTTTTAAATATGTTTGTAAAAATATTAATTTGGAGATATTTGATAAAGAATTGTTGGTATTATTGGGACCGAATGGTGCCGGGAAAAGCACTTTATTAAATGTTATTGCCGGGTTAATCGAATATGAAGGGTCTGTGTTTTTTGATAATAAGCCAATAGACAGGTTGCCCGCTAACAAGAGGAGAATAGGTTACCTATTTCAAGAATTGAATCTATTCCCTCATCTCGATGTATCTGCTAATATTGCTTATGGTTTGAGAATTCAAAAAAAATCTCAAAACGAAATAAACGCAAAGGTTGAGGAACTACTTCAAATAATGAAGATAAAACACTTGTCCTCCCGTTATCCCAAAGAATTGAGCGGGGGTGAGAAACAGAGAGTGGCCTTAGCCCGGGCCTTAGCCAATTCTCCTCGTATCTTACTTCTTGATGAACCGATGAACAGTTTGGATTACCGTACTTCTAAATATCTCAGGACTGAATTTAAAATACTACAGAAAAAATTGGGCATCACCACCATTTATGTTACTCATAATTTCTATGAGGCAGAAGAAATGGCAGAAAGAATAGCTGTGCTCGATAAAGGCAGAGTGGAACAAATAGGCTCTCCCAAGGAAATATTTTTTCATCCTACAGAGGCGGTTAATGATTTTATTGGGGCACCCAATATTTTAACCTGTAATTATTGTAATAGATTAGGTTTTGGGTTAATAGAGGTAAAATGCGGCGATATTGCTCTGGTAGTTTACAGTGAAAGAGAAAAAATAAAGAAGGTGGCGATTTTACCGGAAGACATCTATCTTTCTGATACCAGACCTCCCGGACCCGATGTAAACAGGGTCAAAGGGAAATTAACTGAAATTAATGATTCATCTTCTACGGTCTGTTGTACTGTTATGACCGGAAAAAATTCTTTAAAGGTAAAGCTGCCTCAGGAGATATTTGCCAGCATGAGTTTAAATATCGGTGATGAAGTGTGGTTGATTTTAGCGCCCAGGAAATTAAAAATCATTACCGATGGCGATTGATTTTTCCCATTTTAAAAATACTTTGATTTTTATCCCGCAAAAAGTTTGATATTGGATAGTATCTTTATATATAATTAGTCATATCACATAATTGCATTTTTAAAAATTCCTACAAACTTGCTTACTTTGGTGATGTAAAAATATAAAAGGATCAAGGGAATAAAATTTAAAAAAAATTTAAATAGTTTAATAAAAATAATTTAGGGGGTTATTTAATGTTAAAAGGAAAAGATATAATAAATACTGCTCAATTTTCGCTTCAAGAACTTGATTTAATCATGAACACTGCCGTAAGTTTTGAAAAACGGGTTAAAGACGGGGAAGTTATTAAGAATATGGAAGGCCAGGTAGTAGCTGCCTTGTTCTTTGAGCCCAGCACCCGGACCCGTCTTTCTTTTGAAACTGCTGCCAATAGGCTGGGTGCCCGGGTAATTACGGTAGCTAGCGCAGCCAGTTCTTCTGCAGCCAAGGGAGAATCTTTGGCAGATAGTATCAGAACGGTAGATGGCTATGTTGATGTCATTGTTATGCGTCATCCCATGAAGGGCTCAGCACAGATTGCTGCTGATAATGCTGTTCATCCTTTTATTAATGCTGGCGATGGAAGTGGTCAGCATCCCACTCAGGCTCTTTTAGATATATACACCATTCGAAAAGAAAAAGGGACTTTAAGTGGTCATACAGTTACCTTTGTAGGAGATTTAAAATATGGGCGAACTGTTCACTCTTTGGGTTATTTAATGGCTCTCTACGGTAATAAAATGATCTTTGTTTCCCCAAAAGCTCTAAGAATGCCTGAAGAAATAACCGCTGATTTAAGAAGCCGGGGGGCAGAAATTGAAGAGACTGATGATTTAAAGAAAGCATTATCGGTTAGTGATATAGTCTATGTTACCCGGATACAAAAAGAACGGTTTGAAAATCCAGTGGAATATGAAAAACTTAAAGGTTTATATATTATAAATAGAGCTCTGATTGATCAGGCTAAAAAAGGCATCACCATCCTTCATCCCCTACCGAGAGTTGATGAAATATCTACTGATGTTGATGATTATGAGGGAGCTGCTTATTTTAGACAAGCCCACAATGGACTTTATGTCAGAATGGCACTTTTGGCATTAGTTACTGGCAGGGTGTAATCCAAAAATAATTTTTTTATGAAGCAGTATTAGGTTATAATATAAACTAACAGTTGAAGAGTAACAATACGGAGGATAATTTATGAATAAGTTTAACCTCGTAATCAAATCAGATAAAGTATTTACAGATGGCAGATTGATAGATTGTTATATAGGGATAAAAGATGGAATAATTACTGCCATAAGCAAAGAAAAATTAGAGGCTGATGAAGTTATTGACGCAGAAGGGAAAATGGTTTTACCCGGTACTGTTGACCCCCATGTTCATATCAGGGCTCCGGGTCATGATGAAAGGGAAACCTTCGAAAGCGGCACAAAAGATGCTGCCTTAGGCGGAGTTACTACTATAATTGAAATGCCTATCTCTATTCCTCCACCGCATTCCCCTGAAATAGTAAAGAGAAGAATGGACATTGCCGAAAAAGAAGCTGTGGTTGATATGGCTTTTTTTGGAGCTGCAGGAACGGATTGCCTGAATGATATTATCCCCTGTGCAAAATCTGGTATTGTTGCTTTTAAAACTTTTTTACACGAAGCTCCTCCGGGGAGAAAAGAGGAGTTTATCGGGCTTACTGCGCCAAACACCGGAGACCAATACGAGCTGATGGAAAAAGTAGCACAGACGGGGGTAATGATAGGTTTTCACGCAGAAAATAACGATATGATAAATAAAAATATTGCCCGATTAAGAAGTGAAGGTAAAATTTCTCCGATATATCACGGCATGTCTCGCCCCCCGGTAGCAGAGATAGAAACAACTTCCAAAATATTACTCTTTGCTGAAAAAATTGGCACAAAAGTAGAAATGTGCCATATCAGCACTCCTGAAGTAGTAGAATTAGTGAATGAAGCAAAATGTAAAGGAGTATATGCTATTGCAGAAACCTGTCCTCATTACTTATTCCTTAATGAAAATGCTCTTAATGGAGTAGGGGTATTTGCCAAGTGTAATCCTCCTTTAAGAAGTGAAGAGGAGCGGCAGGGTATGTGGGAGATGGTAAATAATGGAAGTATAGATATTATCGGGAGCGATCACGCACCTTATACCAAAGAAGAAAAGGAAAGAGGGAGTGAAGATATATTTACTCCACCGGCAGGATTCCCGGGTTTATCCACCAGATTGCCCCTGCTTTTTACAGCAGTAAAGGAAGGGAAGATGGAATTAGATAGAATGGTGGAACTTATCTGCGAAAATCCGGCAAGAGTGTTTGATTTATATCCTAAAAAAGGAACAATTGCCCTTGGTTCTGATGCAGATTTTGTAATCTTTGACCCCAACAAAAAAGGCATTATTTCCAAAGATAAAATGTTTACCAAATGCAGAGAAAGTGCCCTGGTATATGATGGATGGGAAGTGTACGGGAAACCGGAAAAGACTATTGTTAGAGGAAAAGTGGTCTTTGATGATGGGAAAATAACTGTTTCTCCGGGATACGGAGAGATTATAAAAGTATACAGAAGTTGATGATTTTTTAATAAAATTGTAGTTAATTTTTAAATAGAAAGAGAGGAAGGATAAATGAATAAAATTGATTTACAGAAGTTAGAAGAATTAAATAATCAACATGCTATAAAAGTAGTAGAAGAAGCTATAAAGCTTTGTAAGCCGGCGAAAGTAACCGTGATAACTGATTCAAAAGAAGATATTGCCTATGTAAGAGAATTAGCTCTTGCTATCGGCGAAGAAAATAAATTAAAGATGGAAGGCCACACTATTCACTTTGATGGTTATTATGACCAGGCCAGAGACAAAGGGCACACTAAATACCTTTTATCTGAAGAAGTCAATTGGGGTTTAGGAGTAAATTATATAGAAAAAGATAAGGGGCTTAAAGAAGTAAATTCCTTTCTTGATGGCAGTATGACTGGGAAAGAGATGTTGGTGAGATTCTTTTCTCTTGGTCCGACTAATTCTATGTTTTCCCTTAAGGCCTTACAGATTACCGATTCAGCCTATGTCGCCCACAGTGAGGATCTTCTTTACCGGCAAGGGTATGAAGAATTTAAAAAGCTTAACGGCTCACCCGATTTCTTTTTCTTCCTCCACTCTGCCGGAAGATTAGAAAACGGAGTAAGTAAAGATATAGATAAACGAAGAATATACATCGACCTCGATGAAAACAGGGTTTATTCGGTTAACAACCAGTATGCCGGTAACTCTCTGGGTTTAAAAAAATTAGCTTTCAGATTAGCTATTAAGAAGGCCAATAAAGAAGAATGGTTAGCTGAGCATATGTTTATAATGGGCGTTCATGGCCCAAAAGATCGGGTTACCTATTTTACCGGTGCCTTCCCCAGTGCCTGTGGCAAGACCAGTACCGCCATGATCCCCGGCCAGTCTGTAGTCGGTGATGATATCGCTTACCTCAAGAAGATTAGCGGGATAGTAAGAGCAGCAAATGTCGAAAATGGTATATTTGGTATCATTCAGGATGTAAATCCCCAGGATGACCCCTTAATATATCAAGCCTTAATCACCCCGAGAGAACTTATTTTTTCTAATGTACTGATCAATGATGATATACCTTACTGGTTAGGTATGGGTAAAGATGTACCGGATAAAGGCATTAATCATTCAGGAGAATGGTTTAAAGGCAAAAAAGATAGTGAAGATAATGTTATCGACTGCTCCCATAAAAATGCCAGATATACCATAAAGTTAGATGCCTTGAAAAATATTGACCCTAAGGCCAATGACCCCTCAGGTGTACCTGTTCAGGCAATTATTTATGGCGGAAGAGATTCCGATACCACTATACCGGTAGTAGAATCTCTCAGTTGGTCTCACGGAGTTTTCCTCGGCGCTACTGTAGAATCAGAGACTACCTCTGCCACTATCGGTGCCCAGGGAGTAAGGAAACATAACCCGATGGCCAATCTTGACTTTATCTCGGTGCCTTTTAAGACCTACATAGAGAATCACCTAAAGTTTGCCCAGGGCCTTAATGATGTCCCCAAAATTTATGCTACTAATTATTTCTTAAAAGACGTACCCGGTAATTATCTAAACAGTAAACTCGATAAGAAAGTATGGCTTCTCTGGGCCGAAGGGAGAGTCCATAGTGAATTTGAAGCCATTGAAACTCCGGTAGGCTTAATACCAAAATATGAAGATTTAAAAACATTGTTCATCCGTGAACTGGACAAAGATTATACCGAGGCTGAATACATACAGCAATTTTCCTTAAGAGTATTAAAATATTTGGAGAAGATGGAGAGGATGAGTAAGATATTTGAAAATATCCAGATGCCCGCAGCTTTTACCGAAGAGCTAAAAGCACAAACCGAGAGATTAAGAGAAACGAGAACAAAATTTGGAGAGGACATAATTTCTCCTTTTAAGTTTTTTGATATATAAAAATAAATCAATAATAGATTTTGGTATTGTAAAAATAACTACAGATAAATAAATTTAAATAAAAGGGGGCGGAGAAATCCGCCCCCTTTTTCAAGAACTAACTGTCATCTTTACTCTTATCTTTATGTCATATTAATTTTAATCATTTCTAAAAATATCTAAAATTTATTAAACAAAAGGGAATATTTAAATGTTTAAAAATGCTATTGTTAGAAGACCGGGTCATTCATTGGTAAATGGCATAACCTCATCTCCCGAGTTGGGGAAACCGGATGATAGGTTAGCCATAAAACAACATGACGCCTATATCGAGGCTTTGAGATTTTGTGGAGTTGAAGTAACTGTATTGCAAGCAGATGAAAGATTTCCCGATTCTTGTTTTGTTGAAGATGTAGCTGTTTGTACAAAAAAAATTGCAGTGATAACAAATCCGGGAGCATCGTCGAGAAAAGGTGAAGAAAAAGAAATAATAGAAGTAATTAAAAAATATTATAATAATCTTGAATATATAAAAAAACCCGGAACCCTTGAGGGTGGAGATGTAATGATGGTAAAAAATCATTTTTATATTGGGCTTTCAAAGAGGACCAACAGAGAAGGGGCGAAACAACTGATAAAAACTTTGGGAAAATATGGAATGTCAGGTTCGATTGTAGAAATGTTAAAAATGCTTCATCTAAAAAGTGGGTTAGCGTATTTAGGGGATAATGTTCTTCTTGTTGCAGGTGAATTTATAAACAAGGTAGAATTTAAGAAATTTAATAAAATATTAGTTGATGAAGACGAAACATATTCAGCTAATTGTATCAGGGTAAATGATTATGTATTAGTACCGGCAGGTTATCCTAAAACCAAAGAAAAAATTGAGAAGGCTGGTTTTAAAACAATTGTTGTTGACACATCTGAATATAGAAAGGTGAACGGAGGTCTTAGTTGTTTGTCCTTAAGATTTTGAACTAGAGGTCGGATGAATCCGACCTCCTTCTACGAGAACTAGCTACCCATCTTCAGTTTTATCTTTAAATTATAATACTTCTAATTACTTCCAAAGAAAATTTAAAATATTTTCAAAAAAAAGAAGGATTTTTGAAATGCTTTGTGGTATATTAAAAGTAGTTAATTGGGTCACCCAGTAACCCAATAGTTTAAAAAAGAGGTAAGTATGGAATTTAGAGAAATTACTCCTGTTCGTTTATATGAAAGCGTAATAGAACAGATTATGAATTTAATTAAAAATAATAAACTAAAACCCGGAGATAAACTTCCTCCGGAAAGAGAACTGGCTGAAAAATTATCTATAAGTAGGGGCTCCCTAAGGGAGGCTTTTCGAGTTTTAGAATCAAGGGGTTTAATTAAAAGTAAACCCGGTGGAGGAAGATATATTCGAGAGATTAGAAAAAATGGCCACAACAGCACAGAAAATATTATCTCAAGTTTAGAAAAATCTTCTATTTTAGAACTTTTGGAAGCAAGAGAGATGTTTGAGGTAAAAATTGCTAAAATCGCTGCTCAGAAAGCCACTCCCGAAGATATAGAATTAATTGAAGAGGCTTTAAATAAAATAAATGAGGAAGAAGAACTAAAGCATGGCAAAGAAACGGAATCAGATACCGAATTTCATTTAGCTATTGCCAGTGCATCTCATAATTTTGTTTTTGTAAATATAATAAAATTACACTTAGATCTGCTAAAAGAGACTAGAGGAAAGACTTGGAAAATAACAGGAAGACGAGAAAAACAATATCAAGAACACCAGGCAATATTGCAGGCTATTAAAGAACATGATGCTAAAAAAGCCGGAGAAACTATGCTGAAACATTTAAAGAATGTAAGAGAAGTTTTGGTGAAGATATAAAATTAGATCGAAAATTATATTAAGAATTGGAAAAAGTAGAACAAAGATTAGGATATTAAAAAAATATTATTTAGTAAAATTGAGGAGATATATACAATGAAAGAGATAAGAGTTCTATCGCCCGTAGGGATGTTGGGTTATGGTTTCCCGGCAGAATCTTTTCAGAAAGGTTTAGAAAAGAAACCTCATGTTATTGCTGCCGATGCCGGTTCTACTGATGCCGGTCCCCATAAATTAGGGGCAGGTGTGGGCATTGTAAGCAAAGAAGCAACCAAAAAAGACCTTACTTTAATGCTAACAGCCGGATGTGAGAATAAAATACCAGTTATTATTGGTTCTGCCGGAGGTTCCGGAGCCGAAGTTCATCTTAATTGGACCTCAGAAATAGTAAAAGAAATTGCCAAAGAGAAAAACCTACACTTTAAGATGGCCTTGATTCATGCCGAAGTTGAAAAGGATTATCTTAAAAAGAAGTTAGCTGAAGGGAAGATAAAACCTTTAGGCCCCGTCCCTGAATTAACTTCTAAAGATATAGAAGAAGCTACTCGAATTGTGGCGGTAATGGGTACACACTCTCATATAAAAGCCTTAGAGATGGGGGCAGAGGTTATTATTGCCGGTCGTTCCAATGACCCCGCTATGTTTGCTGCCTTACCCATTAAAGAGGGTTATGACCCGGGACTGGCTTTGCATATGGGAAAGATTTTAGAGTGTGGGGCTATGGCGTCCACCCCGGGGACCACCTCTGATTGCATGATGGCATATTTAAGAGAGGATTGTTTTATAGTAGAACCGACTAATCCCCTGCGAAAATGTATCCCCAGCACAGTAGCTGCCCACACTTTATATGAAAAATCGAGCCCCTTGCATATTATTGGCCCGGAAGGAGTAGTTGATGTTAGCGGATGTAAATTCGAACAATATAGCGAAAGGGCAGTAAAAGTATCGGGCTCCAAACTAAGGAAGAGCGAAACTATTAATATAAAATTGGAGGGGGCAAGCAAAGTAGCTTATCGAACTATATGTATCGCCGGCTTAAGAGATCCAATTATGATTAAACAGATTGATGAATGTGAAAAACATGTCCGTGACACTGTACTTACTTATTTTAGTAATATTTCTCCGGAAGATTACAGCTTAATCTTTCATATTTATGGAAAGAACGGAGTCATGGGAGAATTAGAACCTCGAAAAGAGATTACCTCTTATGAACTTTGTTTGATATTGGAAGTCGTGGCTAAAGAGCAGGAGATGGCCAATACTATTTGCGCCTTTGCTCGTTCCACTTTAATGCATTATTCTTATAAGGGGCGTATTGCTACTGCCGGTAATTTAGCTTTTCCCTATGCTCCTTCAGATATACCTACCGGAGCGGTGTATAAATTTAATATTCATCACTTAGTAGAAGTCGAAGACCCCGATGAACTTTTTTCTATAGAAATAGTGGAGCTTTAAAATAATAAGGAATTCAAAAAGGAGAATACAAAAATGACTAAAGAAGTTTCTATTATAGATTTAGCAAGCGTAATCAGAAGTAAAAATGCCGGTCCTTTTGAGTTGACTTTTGATATAATTTTTAAAGATAAGGAAACTTATGAAAAAGTTAGGAAAACCAAAGTAATTACCAAAGAACTTATTGCCAAACTCTACCATATTCCTATTGAAAAAGTTCTTTATTTTGTAGAATTTGACCCGGCTAATGCTATAAAGGCAACTATTGTAAGACCGGTGGATTCAGGAAGCATCGGAGAGACCGATGTTTATGGTGCCCAACAACACGCCCCTCTTTTAGATATCAAAATACCTTTTGAGGAATGAGGAGAATAAAATGAAAGAAGATCTATTAAAATTTATTCCGGAATTTAATTTAATTGAAGATTCAGATTTAAAGGAAAAGGTTTTGAAAGTCTGGGATATTGCTCTTACTGCCGGGGGATGGGAAGTGAGTGACCTGCAAAGAATGCCCTTTACTTTGTTAATTGACCCTTGTCCGTGTAATGTGATTGAACATATTAGGGGAGTAGTAAATGTTTCGATAGGAGCTGCGAAAGCCCTTCAAAATGTCTATAAAGGCAAAGTGAAAATAAATGAAGATTATCTTATTGCCGGAGCATTACTTCACGATATTGGAAAGTTAGTAGAATATAAAGAGGAGAATGGAAAATTTATACAGAGTAATTTAGGGAAATTAGTTCGTCACCCCATATCAGGAGTGGGTCTTTGTTACAGTCAGGAAATTCCCGAAGAAATAATGCATATTATTGCCTCTCATTCCTGGGAAGGAGATCGTTCCAAGAGAACCCCGGAAGCCATTATTGTCCACCATGCTGATTTTACTAACTTCGAACAATTTAAATAGGGCACAGATTACACAGATAAATCGGCGTAATCATATTATAATCAGAGTAATCTGTGCATAATTAATCAGCGTAATCATCTTCTAATCGCTGTAATCATATTAAGGAGGGTAAAGATGGGTAAAACCTTTGCAGAGAAGATATTAGCCCTTAAATCGGGCAAAAAAAGTGTAGTTACCGGAGAAATTGTAACCGTTTCCCCGGATATAGTAATGTCTCACGATAATACCGCCGCTATAGCTAAAAAATTCAAACAGATTGGAATTAATAAAGTAAAACATCCTGAAAAAATAGTAATACCTCTGGATCATTGTGTCCCGGCGGCAACAGAGAAATATGCTGCCAATCACAAAGAGATAAGAGAGTTTGTCCAGGAACAGAAAATTGAAAATTTTTATGATATTAATACCGGGGTCTGCCATCAGATTTTACCGGAAAAAGGTCATGTGCTTCCAGGAAGTCTAATTTTAGGAGCAGATTCCCACACTACTACTTATGGGGCATTTGGTGCTTTTTCAACCGGTATAGGGAGAAGTGAGGTTGCATCCATCTGGGCTACAGATGAAATCTGGCTTAGAGTTCCGGAGACCATCAAGATAAATATTGAGGGAAATATGCCTTACGGAGTATACCCCAAAGATATTATTCTTAATATTATTGGAGATTTAGGGGCTGATGGAGCGCTGTATAGGGCAGTAGAGTTTAGCGGAAAAGTAATTAGGAAAATGGATATTAGTGGCAGGATGACTTTATGTAATATGGCAGTAGAGATGGGAGCTAAAAATGGCTATGTGCAACCAGATGAAAAGACTATAGAGTGGCTTAGTTCGAGAACCAATAAGAAATATAGAGTAATAAAGTCAGATGCTGATGCTAAATTTGAGAAGATTATTAATTACGATATAAGTAAATTAGAACCTCAAATTGCCTGCCCCCATACTGTAGATAATGTAAGACCTGTCTCAAAGGTAGCAGGGACGAAGATTAATCAGGCATTGATTGGGACTTGCACCAATGGAAGGATAGAAGATTTAAAAATTGCCAGTGAAATTCTTAAAGGCAAGAGAATTTCCAATAAAGTAAGATTGCTTATTTTTCCGGCATCGATGGAGGTTTATACTGAAGCGATGGAATTAGGAATTCTTCGAGAATTAGTTAGAAGCGGGGCAGTGATAATGAATCCGGGATGTGGACCCTGTTTAGGTGCTCACGAAGGAGCCTTAGCCCCGGGAGAAGTTTGTTTGAGTACGGCTAATAGAAATTTTAAAGGGAGAATGGGGTGCAAGGAGGCAGAAATTTACCTTGCCAGTCCGGCAACTGTAGCGGTTTCTTCCCTCTATGGTGAGATTACTGATGTAAGGGGGAATTTAAAATGAGTATTAAAGGGAAAGTATGGAAATATGGTGATGATGTAAATACCGATGTTATCTTTCCGGGTAAATATACTTATACTATAACTGACCCCAAAGAGATGGCTCTTCATGCCTTAGAAGACCTTGATTCGAAGTTTGCTAAAGAAGTGAAAAAGGAAGATATTATTGTCGCGGGAAGGAACTTTGGTTGTGGTAGTTCTCGGGAACAAGCCGCAACCTGTCTTAAATATGCTGGTGTAGGAGCAATTGTTGCCAAATCATTTTCCAGAATTTTTTTTAGAAATGCAATTAACCAGGGGCTTCCACTGGTTCAGTGTAAAGAAGCGGTGGAGAATATATCTTCAGGTGAGGCAATCGCCATTGATTTTGAAAAAGGTGAATTATCTTGTAAAAAGGGAGTTTTTAAATTTCCTCCTTTACCGGAATCGGTGTTAGGAATTCTTGAAGATGGGGGACTTATTCCTCATACTAAAAAAATATTGAAAATAGAGAAGGGAGAATAAAAATGGCCAAATATAAGATAGCCTGGCTACCGGGTGATGGAATCGGGAATGATGTCATGGAGGCAGCGAAGATTGTATTGGATGAACTAAACCTTGATGCTGATTATATACTTGGTGATGTGGGTTGGGAATTTTGGAAAAAAGAAGGAAATCCTTTACCTGATAGGACCATGAAAATTCTCAAAGAGACTGATTGTTGTCTCTTTGGAGCGATAACTTCCAAGCCTAAAGAAGAAGCAGAAAAGGAACTTGACCCTGAGCTTAAAGGGAAAGGTTATGTTTATTCAAGCGCCATTGTAAGACTACGTCAGGAGTTTAAGTTACACACTAATCTGAGACCTTGCAAGGCTTATAAAGGGAACCCGCTTAATTATAGAGATGATATAGATTTAGTAGTTTTTCGAGAAAACACTGAAGGATTATATAGTGGAGTAGAATTTCATCCTTTGCCAGGTGATTTGATGGGAGCACTCTTAAAAAACCATCCCAAGATGAAAAGATTTGAAGATACTCCTTTAGAAGATATTGCTCTATCCTGTAGGATCTTCACCAGGAAGGCTTGTCAATCTATTGTTCGTCAGGGTTTTGAATATGCTAAGAAGTTTAACAGAAATTCAGTTACGGTTATTGAGAAGCCAAATATAATCAGAGAAACCAGCGGATTAATGATAAGAGAGGCCCGTAAGATTGCTCAAGAATATCCTGGAATCGAACTCTGGGAGACTAACATAGATGCAATGTGTATGTGGTTGGTTAAGAACCCTCAAAATTATAGTGTCTTGGTTTCTTCCAATATGTTCGGAGATATAGTTTCTGATCTTTGTGCCCAATTGATAGGAGGTTTAGGGTTTGCCTCTAGTGCCAATATCGGAGATGATTATGCCCTCTTTGAACCCAGCCATGGTTCTGCTCCCAAGTATGCGGGACAATATAAAGTGAACCCCATGGCGATGCTGTTAACAGTTAAATTAATGCTGGATTATTTAGATGAAAAAGAATTGGCTCTAAGATTAGAAAATGCTATTGCCCGGGTTATTGAAGAGAATAAAGTAAGAACTTACGACTTAGGAGGAACAGCTTCAACTTTAGATGTAGCCAGAGAAGTAGCAAAGAAAGTAATGAGTAATCAGTAATAAGTGATAAGTTGTGGGTTGCAAGTTACTGGTTAAAGATCCAGAAGCCAGGAGAAAGAAGTAGGGGCTCGATTAATCGAGCCCGTCTGTTTTGGGTCGGATGAATCCGACCCCTACAGCAAAAGACATATTACATGCGCCTAGATAGTGGATAGGATAGTTAGCTAGCTAAAGATTGAATACTAAAACAGGTACCTCTAACTAATTAAACAAATTGAAAGGAAGATAAAAGATGGAGACTATAAGTCAAAGATGGGCACGATTTGCCATTGAATTAGAATATAATAAAATTCCCCCGGAAGCCTTAAAAGAAGCCAAACGATTTCTTTTAGACAGTGTAGGTTGTGCTTTTTCTGCGCTAAATAACAAAGATACTCAAGCAGCTTATGATTACATTCAGGATTTAGGCGGGAAGAAACAAGCAACTATTATAGGCTGGGGAGAAAAAACTAATTTACCCCAAGCTACCTTGATGAATTCCTTACTTATTAGAGCATTAGATTATAATGACATTTATTGGGAACAGGACCCCTCTCATCCTTCCGACATCATTCCTGCAGTCCTTAGCACCGGAGAATTTATGAAGAAAGATGGGAAAGAAATACTGTTAGGGATAGTGCTTGCATATGAATTAGAGATGCGATTGTGTCAGGCGGCGTTCCCGGGAGTTCGGGAGATAGGCTGGCATCATGCAACCTTAACTCAATTTGTAAGCCCGGTAGTGGCTGGAAAGATGTTGGGCTTAAGTGAAAAGGAGATAGTTGCTGCCATAGGTATTAGTGGTTCTTCTCATTTAACTTTAGGGGGAGTAGTAGCTGGGCACCTCACTAATATGAAAAATGCTGCCGATTCCTTCGCAGTTGAAGCAGGAGTGCGGGCTGCCTTACTGGCCAGTAAAGGATATACCGGCCCGGTTGAAGTATTTGAAGGTAAAGAAGGATTGTTTGAGGTGTTGGATAAAGTAAAATGGAATAAGGATGTTTTAACCAAAGGATTGGGAGAGGAATTTTTAATTAATCAATGTGGCTATAAAGCATTTCCTACCGAAGCTCTAACTCATCAACCGATTACCGCTGCCATAGAAGTGATGCAGGAAAATAATCTTGATCCTAAAGAAATAAAAGAAGTTTTAGTAGAGACTACGACTCGGGGAGCGGATATTCTATCTGATCCCAGTAAATATAAACCAACTACTAAAGAGACAGCTGACCATTCTCTCCCTTATTGCATAGCGGTGGCAGTTGCTAAAGGCAATGTTCTGCCTTCTGATTTTAAAGAAGATGCTTTACGAGACCCCTTTGTCTGGGCATTGCTCGATAAAATTAAGGTGGTGGCAAATCCTGAAATTGACAATCTATTTCCCAAAGTAAAACGAGCTATTGTTACTATTAAAACTTCAAAAGGGGAATTTAAAAAACAGGAAGATTTTGCCAAAGGCCAACCGGAGCGGCTTTTAAGTGAAGAAGAACTCATCTCTAAATTTAAGGCTAATTCAGAGAAAAAAATATCTTCTTCCAGAATGGAGAACATTATTAAAACTACTCAAGAATTAGAGAATATCAATGAAATCGGAAAATATATGGAACTTTTAATAAACGATAAATAAAAAATAAGGAAAGGAAACAATAAAAACATGAAAGCAATAGTGCTGGGTTGTGGTTTAGTAGGTGGATTAATTGCCAAAGATTTGGCAAAAGATAAAATTTTTCAAGTAACTGTAGCGGATATTGATGAGGGAAAATTAAATAAATTAACAAAAGAGACAGGAATACGAGGAATAAAAGCGGATTTATCCAGTTCGGAAGCCATTAGAAAGATAGTTGCTGATCAAGGTGTTGTAATTGGTGCTGTCCCGGGTTTTTTAGGGTTTAATATGTTACGGTCTGTTATTGAAGCTGGCAAGAACATAGTTGACATATCATTTATGGCTGAAGATACCTTGAGTTTGGATGAACTTGCCAAAAAGAAAGGGGTTACTGCTGTGGTAGATATAGGAGTAGCCCCGGGGATGAGTCACATGATTGTAGGTTATGTCGATAGCTTGATGGATGAAACCGAAAGTGCTACTATATTAGTAGGAGGTCTTCCGGTGATAAGGGAATGGCCTTATGAATATAAGATTGCCTGGTCTCCTAAAGATGTAATAGAAGAATATATAAGACCGGCAAGATTAATAGAATGCGGAAAAATTGTGGAAAAACCCGCCCTTTCTGATTTGGAATTGGTTGATTTACCTAACATTGGAACTTTAGAAGCTTTTAATACCGATGGACTTCGCAGCTTACTTTATACTATTAAAATTCCTTCTATGAAAGAGAAGACCCTGCGTTATCCAGGTTATGCTGAAAAGATGCGGATGTTAAGAGAAACCGGATTTTTTAGTAATACACCTATTAAAGTAGGAGGAGTAAAAGTTAAACCTATAGATCTCACTTCTAAACTCCTCTTTCCTAAATGGGAATTAGAAGAGGGGGAAGAAGAGCTAACGGTTATGCAGATAATTGTTCAAGGTGAAAAAGAAGGAAAAAAATTAAGATATACCTATGATTTATTGGATTATTATGACAAGAATGAAAAAGCTACTTCTATGTCTCGCGCTACCGGCTTTCCCTGTGCGATTATGGCTAGGTTGGTTGCTCAAAGAGAATTCAAATATCCGGGAGTCTGCCCGCCGGAATACATAGGAAGAGAACACAAAGTATATCAAAAAGTAATGAAAGAATTAGAAAAAAGAAATCTTTTTTACAAAGAAAATATCGTTGAGATATAATTTAATTAATTGGCAATTTAATTAATTGGCAAATTGGTCAATTGGATAATTGGTGAATTAATAAGGAGGTGGTAATTTAAGAATTTAAGTCTACTAAAGTATTTTTATAAATTAATATTAACTTGCATTTAAAAAATGTGAGGTAGAGGCGCGGATAATAAAGAGTATGGGTGAATAATTTACAACCTCACCCGGAAAGGTATTTCCGCCGAAGCAAGAAAGAATAAGCAAAAATTTCTTGCTGGGCTTATGGTGAACAACTGTAAGACTGTCATCAAATCTGTTCCCGGATTTAGATGGAGAGCTGCCCCCCAAGGTAGAGTGCTTCATCTAAACTAAGGGAAATAAAAGGCAATTAATGAAGGCTCTATCATTAATTGCCTTTTATTTTTCAGATAGGTTATAACTTATCTTATAAAAATTAACTAACCAGTTAACTAAGTTACCAAGAAAAGGAGGAAAAGAATATGAAGGTTTTAGTTTTTGGAGGTTCGGGAAAAATGGGCTCTGCTGTTGCCTGGGATTTAGCCAAAAATAGCAAAGTTGGAGAAGTGGGAATTATAGGAATTACCGGTAGGAGAGAGAATACACTGGAAAAAACTAAAAAATGGATAAATAGTGATAAAATAGTGCTTCACACTATTGATGTTAACAACCGAGAAGAGACTATGAAATTGATGGGAAAATATGATGTGGGCGCTATTACTTTACCTGATAGGAAATGTAGCTATAAAGTTGTGGATATGGCCATTGAGGCCGGACTTAATATTGTGGATATATTAGAAGAATATCATAGGAAACCGGATAAATATGAGGTTGAGGGTTTAGAAATTCCTAATGGAATGACCCTGGATGAATACGGAGAATTACTTCACCAAAAAGCAATAAAAAATGGAGTGACCTTTATTGATGGAATGGGTTTTGCCCCCGGTTTAACTAACATTACTTTAGGTGAAGGTATTAAAAAAATGGACCAGGCAGATTCAGCTATAGCCAGATGCGGCGGTATTCCGGCTAAAGAATTTGCTAAAAATCATCCATTAAAATATATGATTACCTGGGCTTTTGAACATGTTTTAAGAGAGTATATGGTTAAAGTGGATGTAATGAAAAACGGTAAAATTGTAGAAGCAAACGCAATGGATGATCTCGAAAAATTTCGATTTAACCAATTAGGGAAAGATGAGGAATTGGCCTGTGCTATTACTCCGGGGATGCCCAGTTTTCTTTATACTCGAACACAACTTAAAGAATGTGCGGAAAAGACTATCCGTTGGCCGGGTCATTGGGAAGGAGCAGGGGTGCTAAAAGAATGCGGTATGTTAGATTCTATTCCGATAGAATTTAAAGGAATAAAAATATCTCCTCGTGAGTTTTTATCCCATGTAATGACTCCCAAGCTTCAGCCTTTAGAAGGTGAAACTGATGTTTGTGTAATGTGGAATACAGTTACCGGAATAAAAGATGGACAAAAGATGAGAATCGATTACTATATGTGGGAAGAGGCAGATACCGAGAATGGTATTTCTGCTATGGGGAGAGTTACCGCTTTCCCGGAAGCTATTGCCACAGTAATGTTAGGAAAGGGAGAGATAACCAGGAAAGGGATGGTAGCTCCCGAAGATGCCATAGAAGGAAAAATCTATAAAAATTTCTTGGAAGAGTTGAAGAGGAGAAAGATAAATATACTTGAGGTTTCCAGCAAAATATAATAAGATTTAAATTGAGTATGAGTAGTTATTTAAAAATAATATACTGTGAATTTTGGAAGATCATTTTATTGAATTTAAATATAAAAATAAAGGAGATATAATTACATGAGCAAATTCATTTCCCTTAAAACCAGTTTACCCGGGCCAAAGTCTCAAGAGATTGCCCAAAGAAGGGAAAAATATGTAGCCAAACCTATGGGCAGTTCCCTCTCCCCCTGTTATATCGCCCACGGTGAGGGAGCCTTGGTCACCGACGTAGACGGTAATCAGTTTATCGACTTAACCGGCGGTTGGGGATGTCTGGCCGTAGGACATACCCATAAGAAAGTGGTAGCCGCAGTTAAAGACCAGGCAGAAAAGTATCTACATACCGATTTCACCGCTGTTCCTTATGAATCTCTGGTAGAACTGGCCGAAAAACTGGTAAAGCTGGCTCCAGGAGATACTCCCAAGGCAGCCGCTTTTTTTAACTCCGGAGCAGAAGCAGTAGAAAATGCGGTAAAGATTGCCCGGGCCCATACCAAAAGACCGGCTATTATCGTCTTTGAAAATGCCTTCCATGGCCGCACTCTCTTAACTATGACCATGACTCATAAGGCTATGCCCTACAAGTACCACTTCGGACCCTTTGCCCCCGAGATATACCGCTTACCTTTCCCAAGTCTCTCTCATCCTATGGCTAACCTGGAAGATTTTGAAAAGATACTTACTAACACATTAACTCCCGAATCGGTGGCTGCTATAGTGATTGAACCTATCCAGGGAGAAGGAGGATTTAATGTCCCCCAGGAGGGATTTTTAGAATACTTAAGAAAACTGACCAAGAAATACGGAATCTTACTTGTTACCGATGAGATCCAGAGTGGGATAGGCCGAACCGGAAAGTTTTTTGCCATAGAAAATTGGGATATAGAACCGGATATAATCTGTCTGGCTAAATCTTTAGCTGCCGGCTTGCCCCTTTCGGCAGTGATTGCCAAAAAAGAGATTACCGATACCCTCCCCGGAGGATGTATCGGTGGAACCTACGTAGGTAACCCGGTAGCCTGTAGAGCAGCCCTGGAAGTGATAAATATCATAGAAGAGGAACACCTCTTAGACAGGGCGCTAAAGATCGGAGAAAGATTAAAAGAACGCTTCCTTCGGATGAAAGATAAATATCCTATAGTGGGAGATGTTCATGGTATAGGAGCGATGATGGCTATAGAATTGGTAAAAGACCAAAAAACCAAAGAACCTGCCCCTCAGGAAACAGCCCGGATTGTTCAGGAATGCCTAAAGAATGGAGTATTCGTGCCCACTGCCGGAATCAATAAAAACCTTCTTAGAATGTTGGTATCCCTCGAGATTACCGATGAGCAGTTAGACGAAGGATTAGACGTATTGGAGAGGGCGATAGCTAAAGTTTAAAAAAAATTAAAAAAAATAAATAAAAAAAGAGGAATTTAAAAAGTTTTGTCGAATAAATAAAATAGTATTGTAGGAGGAATTTTCAGTGAGTAAAATTAAAGTCATTATAATGGGAGCTGCTGGGAGAGATTTTCACAACTTCAATGTATATTTTAGAAATAATTCAAATTACGAGGTAGTTGCCTTTACCGCTACTCAAATCCCGGATATCGCCGGTAGAAAGTATCCCGTTGAACTTTCCGGCCCTTTATATCCCAAAGGAATACCGATCTATTTAGAAGAAGATTTACCAAATTTAATTAAAAAAAATGAAATAAATCAGGTAATTTTAGCTTATAGTGATCTTCCCCATCAGTATGTTATGGATAAAGCATCAATCGTGTTAGCCAATGGTGCTGACTTTAGATTAATGGGACCAAAGAACACTATGTTAAAGTCTAAGGTTCCGGTAGTCTCAATATGTGCAGTGCGCACCGGTTGTGGAAAAAGCCAAACTACTCGTAGGGTTGGCGAAATATTAAAAGAGATGGGCTATAAAATTGCCGTAATCAGGCATCCTATGCCCTATGGTGACCTTAGAGAGCAGATATGGCAAAGATATGAGACCTATGCCGATTTAGATCGTTATAATTGTACTATCGAAGAGAGGGAAGAATATGAACCTCATATTGATAGAGGGAATATACTTTATGCCGGAGTAGATTATCAGGAAATAATAAAAAGAGCGGAAGAAGAAGCTGATATAATTCTTTGGGACGGAGGGAATAACGACTTACCTTTTTATCAACCGGATTTGCATATTGTGGTAACTGACCCCCACCGAGTAGGACACGAAATGAGCTATTATCCCGGAGAGGCTAATCTCAGAATGGCAGACGTTGTAGTAATTAATAAAATAGATACTGCTGCTCCGGATAAAATAAATTTACTCAGAGAGAATATTCATAAATTAGCCCCAAATGCGATAGTGGTAGACGCTGCTTCCCCTCTTACTGTAGACCATTCCGAACTTATTAGAGGTAAAAGGGTGCTGGTAGTTGAGGACGGTCCTACTTTAACTCATGGAGAAATGAAATTTGGTGCCGGAGTAGTAGCCGCTCAAAAGTTTGGCGCTAAAGAAATTATAGATCCCCGACCTTACGCAGTGGGGACTATCAAAGATACTTATACAAAATATCCCGGGATAGGGACACTGTTACCGGCAATGGGGTATGGAAAAAAACAGATTCAGGAATTGGAGGATACTATAAATGCTGTTGATTGTGACATGGTAATCATTGGCACTCCCATTGATTTGTCCCGAATTATTAAAATAAATAAGAAATCAGTAAGAGTAAAATATGATTTGCAGGAAATTGGTAGACCGAATTTGGACGAAGTCTTAAGTCAAAAAATTAAAAACAGGGGGTGATATAGAAGGATTAAAGGTACTTAGCAGATTAGATGTAATAAAGTTTTAGAAAAGTTTTATTTTTTAAATTAAGGAGAGTGAATTAAAAAATGTATTACTGGAATAAGTACAAAAATGTATTGTTATTGACTTCGTTAATATTTATTTTCTTTGCCTTATCTGGTATAGTCTGGGCTGCAGAAGAAGAAACCGCAGCAAGTTATGGTTTTTTATCTCTATTACCACCTTTAACAGCTATTGTTCTTTGTTTTTTAACTAAACAAGTTTTAGCTTCCCTCTTTATCGGTATATGGGTAGGTGCTACTATCTTGACAGGTTGGAATCCCTTAACTGGCGTTACTCAAACCTTAGGTTATCTGGTAGAGAATACCGCTGACAGCTGGAATGCCACTATTTTATTATTTGACTTTGTAGTTGGTGGGCTTATCGGTTTAATCTACCTTTCTGGTGGAGCTCAAGCCTTTGTTAAAAGTATAACTGATAAAGTAAAAAGTGCTCGTGGTGGGCAATTTACCGCTTGGTTATTTGGATTAATAATTTTCTTTGATGATTATGCTAATACTGCAATAGTAGGTAATGCCTTTATGCCAGTAACCGATAAATTGGGGATTTCTCGAGAAAAATTCTCTTACATTGTCGATTCCACAGCTGCACCGGTCGCTTCTTTGGCCCTGATTTCTACCTGGGTTGGATATGAAGTTGGACTTATTGGTGATGCTATAGAAGGCACTTCAGTATCTTTAACTCCTTACACCATCTTTTTACAATCAATACCTTATCGATTCTACAGTATCTTTGCTATTATATTGGTCCTGGCTATTGCCCTATCTCAAAGAGATTATGGACCAATGTTAAAAGCTGAACATCGAACAAGGACCACTGGTAAAGTATTTGCAGATGGGGCAAACCCGCTTTCTGGCGGAAGCAAATTAAAAGTATTAGAAGATGTACCACGCAAGACTGTAAATATGGTAGTGCCTATTGTAGTACTGGTGGCAGTTAGTATGTTTGGAATGTGGTGGACTGGTGGGGGTACTTCCGCTGAATCATTTACTGCCGCAATTTCTGATGCTGATGCTATGA
>Ga0265594_1000884_pt1 | contig 24059 bp, 18 predicted proteins | sample saktaG_11_FD_190147 | JGI IMG/M metagenome (GOLD analysis project Ga0265594, IMG submission 190147) | Saline water microbial communities from Sakinaw Lake, British Columbia, Canada - sak_2011_5_24_80m | ecosystem: Environmental > Aquatic > Non-marine Saline and Alkaline > Saline ... | reverse complement strand
TACAAACCAAATCAAGTATTGAGGAAGTGAAAATATATAATGTTTTGGGTGAAAAGATGAGGAAATACAATCCTTTTTCCAATCAATGTAAAATAAATATGTCATCATTTTCCTCAGGTATTTATTTTATAACAGGCAAAACATCAAATAAATTATTTAATTTTAAAATCGTTAAGCCATGAAATACAAATATTTTATTTTATATTATCTTAATTTTATTCTCATCTAACACAGATATATCTATATATTATTTAAATTAGTAGGGAAATATTTATCATATTATTATATCATAAAATAATTTTAATAAAAAAAATTATTATTATTTGTTTTTGGTTTTGTTTTTTTTGTATTTTCGCTATTCAATTTTGAGAGAGGTTAATATTTTTTTTCAGGAGAGGTGACCGAGTGGACGAAGGTGCGCGCCTGGAAAGCGTGTATACGCCAAAAGCGTATCAAGGGTTCGAATCCCTTCCTCTCCGCACAAAATAATAATTAAATAATTAAATAAAAATTAATTCAAATATGAAAAAAATAATTGCATCTTTAACAATAGCATTAATGCTAAGTTTTGGAATTTCAAATGCTGTATTATCTCAAAACACAAAAGTAAAGACAACAGATACAGTAAAAAAAGAACAAACAGACACAACTAAAAAAGGACAGACAGATACAGTAACAACAGCCAAAACTTCGACTCCTGAACAGGAAAATATCCTAAATGAAAATCCAAATGAAAATAAAAGTTTCCATCAAATTTTAAAAGAAAAATTTATTGAAGGTGGTCCTGGTTTTATGGCTACTATCTTATTATGTTTAATTCTTGGATTAGCTTTATCAATTGAAAGAATACTATATCTGAATTTATCAACGACAAATACAAAAAAATTACTCTCTGATGTAGAGACCACAATAGAAAAACAAGGAATAGATTCTGCAAAAGAGATATGCAGAAACACAAGAGGTCCTGTAGCAAGTATCTTTTATCAGGGGCTGGATCGTTATAACGAGGGCTTGGAAATAGTTGAAAAATCAATAATCTCTTATGGTAGTGTGCTTACAGGACGATTAGAAAAAGGATTATCATGGATTTCTTTATTCATCTCCCTTGCACCTATGCTTGGATTTATGGGAACTGTAATAGGTATGATTGGAGCTTTTGATAATATTGAAACAATGGGCAACATATCTCCGGCTATTGTCGCAGGTGGTATCAAAGTCGCACTTTTAACAACTGTATTCGGACTTATTGTTGCTATCATATTACAAGTTTTTTATAATTATATAATCTCTAAAATTGATAGCATTGTAAACTCAATGGAAAATTCTACCATCTCTTTTATGGATATTTTAACAAAATATAAATCATTAAATAAATAATTGATATGAAAGATAAAAAAGAAAAATTATTATCAATCATAATATATACTCTTTTGGGTATATCAGGAATACTAATTGTTTTATTTTACTTAAATGCAATATCAGAAAACATCATACTAATATGGGGATATGTTTTACTTGGGCTATCTATTATCACAGTGGTAGCAACAGCTATAAAGGACTTTGCTAAAACATCCGGCTCTAAAAAGAATATTTTGTTTATATTTATTGGATTCGTAATATTGCTTGGCATCTCTTATTTATTTGCTTCCGGTAATATACAAGGAAAAGTATTTGAGAAATTTGAAATTACAAGCACAGTATCAAGGAATATTGGAACCTGTTTAATTTTTACATATATATTAGGTATTATAGCTGTTCTTTGTATGGCTTTTGGTGGAACTATAAAAATGCTTAAAAAATAAAATCTATAAAGATGAAAAGATCTATTCCTGAAATCAATGCATCTTCAATGGCTGACATAGCTTTTTTGCTTTTGATATTCTTTCTTGTAACTACTACAATGGATGTAGATACAGGTATATTAAGAAGATTGCCTCCGCCTATAGATCCAAATGTTCCACTACCTCCTCCAATAAAAGAAAGAAATGTTTTTACTGTTTTGGTTAATGCTCAAAATCAATTATTAGTTGAAGGCAAACCCGGTAACATTTATACTTTAAGAGAAAAGACAAAAGAATTTCTTAAAAATCCTAATAATGATCCTGATTTATCTGATAAAGCAGCAAAAGATATTGACTTGCTTGGAGAGATATTTGTTTCCAAAGGAGTAATATCATTACAAAATGACAGAGGAACTTCTTATGAAACATATATAAAAGTTCAAAATGAACTGGCAGCAGCAGTAAGAGAATTAAGGGATGAATTGTCAATAGAAAAATTTGGAAAAAAATTTCTTGACTTAAACGAAGAAAAATCAAAAGCTGTTAGAACAGCTATACCTGTAAGTATTTCTGAAGCTGAACCTAAAAATGTAGGAGGAAATAATTAATGGCTCGTTTTGCAAAAACAAAATCTAAAAAGATACCTACGGTTTCAACATCGTCTTTACCTGATATTATATTTATACTTTTGTTCTTTTTTATGGTTGCAACAACTATGAGAGAAACAGAGCTATTTGTTAATATAACTGTTCCTGAAGCAACAGAAGTTCAGAAATTAGAAAAAAAATCTTTGGTAAGTTTTATCTATGTAGGTCCACCTACCAAACCAAGTATATATGGGACAGAACCGCGAATACAACTTAATGATAGCTTTGCCAAACTTATTGATATTAGCGAGTTTGTAATAAGAGAAAGAGAAGCACGAAACGAAGCTGACAGACCTTTTATAACAACTTCATTAAAAGTTGATTCTGACACTAAAATGGGTATTGTAACTGACCTTAAACAAGAATTAAGAAAAGCTAATGCACTAAAAATTAGCTATTCTACCCGTAAAGTTGCTGATAAAAAATAAAATTCAGAAAAAACCTATCTCTATAAAATTAAGCAACGTTTCTACTAAAAAACTTATCCTGATTAATTACTTCATGCCCTCTGCGAAATTTTGAAAATTTTATAAAAAAAATAAAAAAATCAAAATTTCGCAGAGTCGGGTGTTGCTTAAAACTATACCCCGCCCTGAAGGACGGGGCTAATGATAATAACATATAATTTAATTTATGAACTTAGCGAATTGTAAATCCCGCATTTATCGGGAGCGATCTCACGAAGTAATAATTCAGATTATGTCATAATCACATCTTTCAGATATTTTGCCGTATAGCTATCTGTATTATCAATAATTTTTTCAGGTGAGCCCTGACAGATTATTCTTCCGCCTTTTTTACCACATTCAGCCCCTATATCAATAATATAATCAACAGATTTTATGACATCCATATTATGTTCTATTATCAGCACTGTATTCCCTTTATCAACTAAAGCATTAAGAACATTTAAAAGAACTTTAACATCTTCAAAATGCAGACCTATTGTTGGCTCATCTAATATATATAAAGTATTACCAGTATCGCTTTTTGCCAGTTCATCAGATAGTTTTACTCTTTGTGCTTCGCCACCCGACAATGTTGTTGATTGTTGTCCAAGAGTTATATATCCAAGTCCTACATCCTGCATTGTTTTAACTCTTCTGTATATGTTTGGTATATTTTTAAAGAAAGGCACACATTGATTTATGCTCATATTTAGCACATCACTAATAGATTTTCCTTTATATTTAATTTCCAGTGTCTCGCGGTTATATCTTTTACCGTTACAGGTTTCACATACAACATAAACATCAGGCAAAAAGTTCATCTTAATAGTTCTAAGTCCTGCGCCCTGGCATGTCTCACATCTGCCACCTTGAACATTAAAAGAAAATCTTCCTGATTTGTAACCTCTTATTTTAGATTCAGGCAAGTGAGCATATAATTTTCTTATCTCATCAAAAACGCCTGTATAAGTAGCAGGATTTGACCTTGGTGTTCTGCCAATAGGTGACTGATTGATTTCTATTACTTTGTCAATATTATTTATGTTTTGTATAGAATTGTATGGCAAAGGATTTTTAACTGACTTATAAAAATACTGACTTAAACAAGGATATAATGTCTCATTAATAAGAGATGACTTGCCACTACCGGACACGCCTGTAACACATATTAACATACCAAGAGGTAATTTTAAGCATACATTTTTCAGGTTATTACCTTTTGCTCCATCAAGTATTAAGAATTTTCCATTGCCTTTGCGACGGACCAAAGGTATTTCAATATATTTTTCTCCTTTTAAATATTTAGCTGTTAAAGTATTGGTTTTTATAACATCTTTTGGAGTTCCCTGAGCAATGATTTCTCCTCCGTATTTTCCCGGTTTTGGTCCAATATCAATAATATAGTCAGCAGACATAATCATTTCTCTGTCGTGTTCAGCCACGATAATAGAGTTTCCTATATCCCGCAGTTTTTTTAAAGTTTTAATCAAACGGATACTATCCCGCTGGTGTAATCCTATGCTTGGTTCGTCAAGTATATATAATATTCCTGTAAGCTGAGAGCTTATTTGGGTTGCAAGTCGTATTCGTTGAGATTCGCCACCTGACAAACTTCTTGCTGCTCTGTTTAAAGTTAAATAATCCAGCCCTACATCTAACAAAAATCTAATTTTTGTCTTAATTTCTCTGACAATTTCCTGAGCTATCTTCAATCTTCTTTTATCTATATAAGAATCAATATTATCAAACCAGTTATAAAGTTGAATTAATTCAAGGTTAGCCAAGTCAGCTATATTTTTGTCAGATATTTTAAATGACAGAGATTCTTTTTTTAACCGTGTTCCATTACATTCGGGGCATGCCTTGGTATTCATAAATTTGCCAACCCATTTTTTAATAGAATTAGAAGATGTTTCTGTATATTGATTATTGATAAAATTAATGATACCTTCAAAATTAAGTTCATAAGTTATTCCTATACTATCATTTAGGACAGTAAATATTTCGTCAGAGCCATAAAGCATAACATTAACTGCTTTTTCAGAAATATCTTTAATAGGAGTGTCAAGATTAAAGTTATATTTTTTGCCTATTGCTTCAAGTTGTTTAAATATCCAGTTATTTTTAAATTTCCCTACCGGTATGATGGCTCCATTTCTTATGGTCTTTGTATTATCAGGAATAATTTTATCAATATCTAATTCAGACATTACTCCCAGACCGTTACATTTAGGGCATGCACCATAAGGTGTGTTAAAAGAAAATATATTAGGTTCCGGCTCTTCATAAGATATGCCTGATACAGGGCACATCAGAGAGCGACTGAAATACTGAATATTTTCTGTTTCATCCATAACAGCAACTTTATTTTCACTGTATTTCATTGCTGTTTTAACAGATTTTATGATTCGTTGTTTTGAATTTGGTGATACATTAATTTGGTCAACAACAATTTCAATGTCGTGTATTTTATATCTGTCAAGTTGTAGTCCGAAGCTAAGTTCTTTGATGATCCCGTCGGTTCTGACTTTTAGAAATCCCTGTTTTCTTATTTTTTCAAATAAATCTCTGTAATGTCCTTTTCGTGCTTTTATTACAGGAGACAGAATAGTAATATTTTTGTTTATATATTTTTCAAATATGAGATTAATGATTTGGTCGTCAGTATATTTAATCATTTTTTTGCCGGTAACATAAGAATAGGCATCAGAAGTGCGGGCAAAAAGAAGTCGTAGCAGGTCGTATATTTCTGTGATTGTTCCTACAGTAGAGCGTGGATTTTTATTAATAGATTTTTGTTCAATAGAGATGACAGGATTTAGGCCTGTAATTTTATCAACATCCGGTCTTTTAAGATTGCCGATAAACTGTCGTGCATAAGCAGAGAGTGTCTCAACATATCTTCTTTGTCCTTCCGCATAGATAGTATCAAAAGCAAGTGATGATTTTCCACTACCGCTAAGACCTGTTATAACAACTAATTTATTACGGGGTATGGAACAATCAATGTTTTTAAGATTATGAACCCGGGCTCCGTATATCTCAAGGGTCTTATTTATTTTAACTTGTGGATTGGTCGTTGGGATTTAGGTTTTTTTGATGTTGTTTTTCTTCAGAATATTTTTTAAACTGATTAATTCTGTTTATAGCTAATTCATTATTTATACTTGATATATTAAAGAGCAGTTCTATTTTTTTTCCATTATCAGAAAATATTACTTTATCAGCAAGAGATTTTATAAGATACATTCCTCTTCCTTTGTTTGAGTTTGATTCTTTTGATATATCTGTTGGGTCAGTAACATTATTATAATCAAATCCATTGCCTTGATCTTCAATGGTAAAAGACAATACTGCCGGTTTTTGTTCAAAAGTAACAAATATATTTTTTTCGGGATTTTTTTTGTTTCCGTGGATCATTGCATTTTCAACAGCTTCGGTAATAGCTACAATTATATTACCAAAATAATTATTACTTACATGGAATTCATCACATATAGTATCAACAAATTCTTCAACTAAGTAAATGTTTTCCGGTAATGATTTAAATTTTAATTGATAGCTGTCCATTGTAATAAATTAATCTTCAAAATTGTATAAATATTCGTTAACTTTATTTTTATAAAAAGGTTTTAGATCTGGTGAAATAGTTTTTAATAGTTCTTCTTCTTTTAATTTTAATCTATTATACTTAAAAAAATTGTTAGGGTTACTAAAATTATGATTTTTTGCTTGTTCTGCTTTTCTTTTTTTTTCAAATCCGCGTTCTTGTTCTGCTTTTTCAGATTCAAGAAGTCTGACCATAATTTCCTGTTGTCGTTTTAATGTTTGTTGAGATATTATTTTATTTACGAGATCTGTTTCTGTTTGTTCCATTTTTTTTGTTATTTCGCTTATTTTTCCATTCATTTGTTGTCCATTTTTCTTTAATTCCTGACTTATTCCCTGTAGATGTCTTCTTATAGCCTCCTGTTGGGCTGCGAGCCGTGCTAATTGTTCGCTCATAGTTTTTTGTCCCTGTCCTTTTTTACCATCTTTCATTCCTTTTTTTAGTTGTTCAAGTTGTTTATTAAGTTGCTGTTGTAATTGTCTCATTGACTTTATAGACATCTTCCCTTCACCCGGCGAGGGCTTTCCTTTGCCCTTGCATTTACATCCTTTACCGGATTTCTGTTGAGACATTGCTTGTTTCATAGCTTCTAATGACTCTGATAATAGCAAAGCCAGATTATTAACAGATGTCATAACATATTGCTGACTGCTAACTGCCTGACCTTTTGTTTTGTATGTATATCCTATTGTGTTCATATCTAACAATATGTCTAAGGTCTTCTCTATATTTTGATTTATCTTATTGATTTCTTTATTAACAAAGGATTTAATTCTTACCTGTCTTTTACTCAATGCAAACAAAGAGTCCTCAATCATCTGCATATTATCTTTTAAGTCCTTTTGTTTTCTGATAATTTCTATATATTTAGGGTCTGTTCTTGAAGTTTTTTTTAATTCTTCCATTAGATTTTCCTGGTCAAAAGATACTTGTATCAGATTTTCAAGAATGTTTCTAAGTGCATCAATATCTTCTTCCAGACCTTGTTTTTCCATTTCTTCTTTCATCTGTTGAAATTTCTGCGAAAGATTTTCCATTTGTTCCGAGGCACTTTTTTGTGATTTAGATGCCTTTTTATTTCTGTTTTTTTCTAATGATTCACTACTCTCCTCCAGATTTTGTTGAATATCATCTTCTTGTTTTTGAGTGTCTTTCAGATTGTTAGGTTCTTCTAATTCGTTATTTTTTTGTTTTAAGTCATTTATATCTTTTCTAATGTCTTTAAAGTCATTATTTATTTGTTTTTGTTCTTCTGCTAATTTTTCTTGCTGATCTATATCCTTTTTTTCTAAAGATTTTTTAGATAGTTCTTCCTGTTTTTTTGATAATTCAGATAATTTTTCAATTGTTTCTGTTAATTTTTTTTCAAATTCAAGTTGTTTAAATATCTCAAGAGTTCTGTCAAGTTGTTTTTCAATATCTTCATTTTCTAAATTCATGTTGTCAAGCATTTTTTTAATTTTATCTTTATCAGGTTTATCAAGCATTTTTTCAAGCTCTTCAAACATTTTTTTCATCTCATCTGTCATCAGCTCATCAAACAGTTTGTTTAATTCTTCCTGTTTTTTAAGTATCTCTTCGTCAACCTTAGTATATTGTTGTGCTTTAAAATTTTTCTCTTCATTTTGTTTTTGAATATTTTCTATTTTTTCTTTTATTTTTTTTTGTTTTTCAAGTAAGTCATTAATTTCTTTTTTCTCCTGCCATCCGATTTTTTCCTTTTCCAATATCTTTTTATTTAACTCATCAGTAGATTTTTGTAAGTCCTTTACCTGTTTTATTGTTTGTTCAATATTCTGTTTTATCTTTTGACTGTTTTCTTCTGTATTTTCTTTTATCTCTTTGAGTGTAGGAATTTTAGAGACCATTGTCTGTGAACGGGTTGATTTGCTTCCGTTTATAGCATCATTATCCCATATCTCAAAATAATATTCAAATTCATTGCCGGGATTTAATGATAGTGTTGATAAATCAAAATGATAAAAGAATTGTTGTTGTCTTATTATATTATCTATAGAAATTTTGTCAAAAAAATTGTTGTCTGTTGAGTCAGCAGATTCTTGATTAGATAATTTTTTATAACAAAAGATTAATTTTTTAAATCCATAATCATCTTTTATAATGCCCTTAAAATAAAAATTGTTGTCATACAAAGAATCTCTGTATTCTTCTACTTTTATTGTCGGATATTCATCGGGAATAATTTTTATGGAATAAGCCAGCGAATCTTTATTCGTAATATATTCATTTAATGTTTTTATTGAATATGTTTGGCTTGTAAGGAATACGTTGGAAAATTTAAACGCATTAGAAGATTCTTTTTTAATATTGTGTGTTTTGTCTTTAAATTTTAAGATAATATTTTTTGTATCTTTAGTAAAAAATTTCCAGTTTACTTTTGTCCCACAAGGAATAATTAAGTCCCCTGTATTTTCCAATACATCATTTTTTTCCTTAATATATTTTGGATAAATAAGAGCTACTTCAAAATTTAGTATTATTGGTTTAGGAAATACTGTGAGTTCGTATATTTTTGAATAATAATTTTCAGCAAAAAGCCGGAAGCTCTGATTTTTTTGTATGTTATTAAACTTATAATGAAAGAGTATAGTATTTTCTTTTGACATCTTATATTGCACATTACCAATCTTTATATAAATATTTTCAGGTATTTCATCTCCAATAAGTTTAACATCTAATTGAAAGTCATCCTGTTGTATAGCTTCTAATTTTTTGTTTAAAACAATAAATTTAAAAGGAGCTTTTTTTTCAAAAAACTTATTATGTTTGATAATTCGCTTTGTTGATTCAGTGAATAAACTTGGAGCGATAAACAAGACAATAATAAGAAATAGCAAAGGTATAACAGTATATTTTATATATTTTTTGTTTTTTGACAAATCAATAGCAGAAGAGAATGGTATGGGTTTGAGTTTTGAAATTTTTTGATTTATACTTGCCTGAATAAGCTCTTTGTTTTGCAAATTATTATCTTGTAATTGTTTTAATTGCAAGGTGTTAAGCAATTTATCTTTTACTTCAGGAAAATGTGTTCCAATAATTTTTGATGCCTGTTCTTTAGAAATTATCTTACCAATTTTATAAATTTTTGATAAAGGAATTATTATATATTTCGAAAGTATTATAATGTTGATAATCAGATATGTGTAAAAGATTGTAGTTCTAAGAATTGTTCCAAAATGAGCAAAATATTCCAGTATATTAACAGCAATATAAAAAATCAATAAAATGGTGATAGTATAAATTATACCTTTGATAAGTTGATTTTTGTAATATTTACGAATAAACTCATCTAATTTATTAATTAATATGTTATAATTATCTGTCATTTATAGTTATTATCCTAAAAATTAGAAGTATCTGCATAATGGCAAATTCACAGATTACAAAATTACATAAAATCTGTGGATATAGTCCGTAAATAATTATCAATGGATTAAAATTAATAGAAGTCCCCTTAAATTAATAACAAACTTTTTGATATATTATATAAAAAATTAAATAAAAAATATACTTTTGTTGTAAATTTTGCATTTAGGCATTAAATTTGATTATATACTTAAAAAAACATATATAATAATTATTTATAAACACATTTAAAATCAAAAAAATTATGAAACCCTTAAAAATTCATTCCTTTTTATTGATAATATGCTTTGCATTGTTTATATCTTCTTGCTCAACAACATCTACATCAGTGCAGGTGTTGGTTCCTGCTGATATAACGGTTCCTCATAATATCAGGAAATTAGTAATTGCTAATCGTTCATTGCCTGATAAAGGTGAGCAGTTTTCTAATTTTATTGAAGGATTTCTTACCGGAGAATCCATTTTAGCAGATAGAGAAGGTTCTAAAAGATGCGTTGAAGGACTTGGAAATAAATTAAATTCTTCACCAAGATTTGATGCTGTAATATCACATACCTCTCTTAAAGGAACAGGAACAAGGGAATTTTCTGTGCCTTTACAATGGAATATGGTAAACAATATATGTAAACAATATAATGCAGATGCCTTAGTACTGCTTGAAACTTTTGACTCAAACATTGCTTTTAAAACAGATAAAAAACAAAAAAAACAAACAATTAAAGATAAGGAAACAGGCATAAGTAGAGACACAATTATAACAGAATATCTTGCCGACTTGATTATTAATGTTAATGCCGGCTGGCGAATATATGACCCTGTTAACAAAAAAATAATTGATGAAGATTCTTTTACAGATGAAAAAAGATGGGCAGAAAAAGGTAAAAATCCGGAAGATGTAGAAAGAAAATTACCTTCTAAAAGAGATGCAATAAATGGTGCCGGATATTTTGCAGGGCAACAATTTGCTATGAGAATATCTCCTAACTGGAAAAATGCTACAAGATATTACTATATTAAAGGACGTAACAATTATTTTAAAATGGCAAAACAATATGCAAAAGCAGGTAACTGGGATAAAGCTATGGAATTTTGGGGAAATCTGACCTCAAATCCAAATCGTAAAATAGCAGGAAGAGCTTCGCATAATATGGCTGTAGCTAATGAAATGAAAGGGAACCTAAAACAAGCTCTCAAATGGGCAGATACTGCATATAAAAAATATAATATCAAAAAAGACAGAACTTATATCAATATCCTTACCCGTAGAATTATGGACCAAGACAAACTTAAAGAACAAATGTAAAAATAATTTCTTCTCTATATCAAAATATTACCTGTTATATTTTAAAAATTCATACTTTTTAGAATTGAGTAAAATTATAATTTTTTACATTGTTGTCCGATTAAATTTAATATTATTATAGTTATCGTTTATCAGGCAATTGCCTGATAATATTTCGCTCCTACGGAGCTTAATATCAATGTCGTTTAGTTAAGGAATAATGTTTTAAAAATCAGATTAGCACCACAATTTACCTGCCCCGTAAGGAGAAACGACTGTATCGGGATTGTGGTGGTTAAAATTCAAATACAGTTTTCTAAAAGTCGGCTTAAAGCCGACTTCCAAAATAATTTACTGATTTTAATACACCATTCTAAAGAATGGTGCTAATCTGATATGCTCTTAACTAAATGACATTGAGCTTAATATTGCTGTTATTACTATGTTCTATAAACATTACACTCCTAACGGGGTTTAGAAAATAGTCCCGTTAGGGACTAAATGTTTATAAAAAAATGCACCCAACAAAAATATAGCCCCGTAGGGGCGAAATATTCATCAAAACATTATCAATAGGGTGTTTTATCATTCTAAATTATTTTTAGTCGGACAATACTGATTTGTAAATGTAAAATTTTAGTTTTAACTTTGCATTTAATTAGATAAATATAATTAATTATAATTTAATATGAAAAAAATATTTTTTTTTATATTATTATTTTTTTGGCTAAATAATACTTATGGGCAAAAAATAAAAGGCGCTTTAATTGCCGGCTTTAATCTATCACAAGTTGATGGTGATGAGGTCTTTGGTTTTAAAAAAGTTGGATTTATTGTCGGACCATCAGTTATTATTCCTCTTGGGACAAAATTTATAATGAGCATAGAGACAATTTATAATCAAAAAGGTTCTTATGAAAAAAATCCAAGAGATGAGGATGTAAATAACGGACGTCCTTATTATAATTTAAAACTTACTTATGTGGAAGTTCCTGTCCTGTTATGTTTTGAAGACAAAGGAATGGTAACTTTCGGAGCAGGAATATCCTGGGGCAGATTGGTCAATGCCAAAGAATATGAATATGGAGTTAAAACATCAACAACAATAAGAGGACCTTATACAAAAGACGATGTGGATTTTTTACTTGACATACGATTTCGTCTGATAAAAAATTTAAAATTTAATATCAGATATGCTTATTCAATAACTAAAATCAGGAACAGAATCTTTCAGGATATTGCAGGTAATGTATGGGATAGAGATCAATATAACAATCTGTTGACTTTTCGTTTTATTTATGTTTTTAAAGAAGTCGCTTCAATAGAGCATCCAATGATGAAATAATTTGAGATGTTCACAACTTAAAATTTTATTCAAAATAAACTATTTATAGAAAATGAATAAATTTTTTAAAAAAGGTATTCTCACAGGATTATTGTCATCGCCAAAAGAAATAGATGATAAATATTTTTATGATGAACAAGGTAATAAACTTTTTGAAAAAGTTATGAACCTAAAAAAATATTACCTTACTAATTGTGAACATGAAATATTTTCTTCAAAAAAAGCAGAACTGCTTTCAATATTCAGCAAAAACACAAAAGAATTTCATATAATTGAGTTTGGCGTGGGAAATGGATATAAGACAAAAGTATTACTAAATTATTTTTTAAAACAAAAAGCAAATTTTAAATATTTTCCTGTTGATATATCAACATATATATTAAAAAAACTTGAGACAGACCTGATACATACTTTCCCTAAATTACAAATAAAATCAGTAAATAACGATTATTTTAAGGCATTAAAAGAATTAAATAATCATAAAAATGTAAAGAAGATAATATTTTTTATAGGTAATAGTTTTGGTAACTTTTCAGAAAAAAAATCTGTTAAATTTTTAAATAAAATATCCGGTTATTTAACAAAAAAAGATTTGCTTTTTATTGGCTTTGATTTAAAAAAAGACCCTTTTATTATTTATGATGCTTATGATAAAACTTTTGAACCATTCTGTATGAGAATATTCAAAAAAATGAATGATGAGCTGGGAGGAAATTTTAATACTTCAAAATTTAAGTATTATTTTACATATAATCCGAAAAACGGACAAGGAAATTTTTATCTTATCAGCAAAGAAGAGCAAACAGCAGAACTAAAAAAATTAAAAATCAATATACATTTCAAAGCATGGGAAACAATTTATGTTGGAATATCACAAAAATATGATATTGACTATATTAACAGATTAGCTAAAAAAACAGGTCTTAAAATAAAATATATTTTTTTTGATAAAAAGAAATACTTTATTGATTCTGTTTTATCTTTAAAATAAATTTTGTAAAAATATTGATTGGATAATATTATATACCATTAATCTTATTAGTGATATAGTTTGGTATTAATCTTTATTCAAAATTAAATGATATATAAAATATTTTAGAGTTTAATCTGTCTATACCATTTGTATATATATTATTTTCATATTCTAATATATTTCTTGTTCCATAAGCCATTTTAAGTTCAACAGAGAATTTAAAATAATGGAGATAAAAGTCAAAACCTACGCCTACCTGATATAATATATCATGTCGTATTAGTTTTATCATTATTTCATCACTTTCTTCTTTTTTGTGCGATTGTGATGCAAGGTCTATATTATATTTAGCTCCTGCCAATACATAAGCTCTCACATCTGTAAAAAATCGTGCTGATTTGTATTTTATATAAAAAGGAAATTCAATATAAGTAGATTCAACTTTTTTGTTTTTAATAATTGTAATACTGTCAGATTTAATTATTTTGTATGTTAAACTTCTATCTCCAAAAGAAAGAGAAGGTATAAATCGCAAATCAAGATATTCGGTCAATCTTAGATTAGATACTATTCCTATATCAAATCCTTTTTCAGGTTTAGATTCAATGATGCATAAAGAATCTAACAGATTATAATTTTCGACAGGACGAATAGCAAAGTCCATACTGTTAAATCCCAGTGTAAATCCAAAATGATACTTTGCATGGTCATATCTAGGCAGATTTTCAGGATTCTTCATTTTTTGCCCATAAGAGGACTGTGCTGCATTTAACAAAAATACAGCGAAGGCAAAATATACTATTTTGGTATATAATTTCAATTAATAAATGTTTGTTTCTTAATTATACTCTGCTTCGTAATAATTTGAGCTAATTTATATATTAATACTATAACAGTTATAATTTGATTGTCATTAATTGTCATTAGTTGTCATTAAATAGTCAATAAGCAACTAAATGACGGCGAAGCCAAATGACCACTAATGACAGTGAGCGTAGCGAACAAATGACTATGAATGACTGTAATTTATTACGCAAAATATAACATCTCAAAGTATAATAACGGTTGTTTATGTTTTTTATTTTTTTTTAACAAAGTATAAAGGAAAGAACAGGATTAAAACAGAAGATATAATTATAAGAGCATTTCCTATACCATATTTATCAGCAAAGAGACCTATTAAAGGTGCTATTATTGCAGCAAACAATGTCTTTGCCTGTGATTCGGCAGAAAGTGCTGTGGCAAGAATATCTTTATTTAACATATCTGCAACATAAGATATTCCCATTGGTTTTCTCAAATTTTCTATAAGATAAATACTTGTATAAAATATAACAGACAATATTAAAATATTAAGATTAAAAAATATACCGCTTAACAATCCCATTAAAAGTCCACAGATTATTGTTATATTAAGAGGAACATGTAAATTTTTGAATTTGTCTGCTATATAACCTGATTTTCTTGATGCAAAAGAGGTTAGCATATATATTATAAAATAAATAACACCTATTACAACAGCAGCTCTTTGTTTGTTTTCAAGGAATAAAAAAATTGGTAAGCTAAGAGCAAATGTCTTTAAAATTGGTTGTAGATAATCTTTAACAGCTTTAAAAAAGCCACTATGTAATGATAAATTTGTTATTGCTCTTAAAAGATATATATTTTTAAATGAATAAACAAACTCTTTAAAGACCTTTTTAAAATTTTGTTTTATCATTTTTTTGTTTATCTTAATTACATTTCCATCTAATTCTTTTGGATAAGTAATCATAAGAATCAAATCCAATGCATAAGGTATTATAGAATATAGAAATATAAATTTGTAATCGCCTTTATAAAATACAATTGCAGCGGCTAACAGAGCAGATATTGCGGATCCAATTTGTGAACTAGCTCTTGTATGTCCATAATAATGCACTTTTTGATTTTCCCATCCTTTAATTTTCAGATATTCAAAAATCATTGCTTTATGAGTGCCTGTTCTAAATGCTTCGCCAAAAGAAAAAAACAAAATACCAGTGATGAATAACATATATTTTGCTGAAAAATAAAATATTGTAAAAGAAATGATATAAAAAATAAAAGAAAAAACCATTGTCCTTCGTCTGCCAATAGAATCTGCTATCATTCCTGTTGGTATCTCAAGAATATTTATAGAAATTTCTCTTATGGTATATAAAACACCTATTTGAAAAAAGGTAAGATTTTTTTCAAGAAAAAAAAGTATTAAAAAAGGTTCAAAAAATCTAAGATTTTTTAAAAATCCGTAAGAACAAAATTTATAATACTGAAGATTTTTTTTATATCTTGAAAAGTGATTATTCACTTGTTTTTAGGATAGATGTATTTTAATTGATAATTGTTGATTGATAATTGTTGATTGTTGATTGTTGATTGTTGATTATAAATGACTACTAATGAAGTTTTAGCAAATGACAATTAATGACTATTTAAAGTATATCATATAATATTAACTTCCGGTTCTAATTTAACTTCAAATTTATCAAATACAGATTTTTGGATTTGTTTGGATAATTCAAAAATATCAGAGCCCTTTGCTCCTCCATAATTAACAAGTATGAGAGCATTATCTCTATGTACACCTGCATTACCTATTTTTTTGCCTTTCCAACCACAATGTTCAATAAGCCATCCTGCATACAATTTATATTCTACCGGTGATAATTCAAAAGCTTTTATTGAAGGATAGGCAATAGCTAATTTTTTATACTGGCTTGTAGATATAAGAGGATTTTTAAAAAAGCTTCCTGCATTTCCTATTTGATCTGGGTCGGGCAGTTTAGCGGTTCTCACTCTGCAAACGGCTTCACTTATAACTTTTATATCTAATTGTTGAGCTCCTATTTTATTTAACTCATTTTTTACATCATCATATTGAATATCAAATTGAGATTTTTTATTCAGTTTTAGGGTAACAGAGAGTATGATATACTGATTTTTTGCCTTACCCGTAAAAATGCTTCTCCTATATCCAAAATCACAATCTTTTTTTAAAAATTTTTTCTCTTTCCTTGTTTTAATGTTTATAGCATTCAATTTATAAAATGAATTTTTTAGTTTCACTCCATAAGCTCCTATATTTTGAATAGGAGCAGCTCCTACTCTACCTGGTATAAATGTCAAATTCTCAATGCCACCAAAATTATTGTTAATACAATATTTTACAAGATCATCCCATACTTCTCCTGCTTTTGCTTTTATATAAGCATATCTTCTGTTTTCCTTTACTATTTCTATTCCCTTTGTATTTATTTTTAGAACAATACCATTATAATCTTTTGTAAATAAAATATTGCTTCCTCCACTTAAAATTAATATTGGCTTATCTTTTAGTTTTGAGTTATAGTCAGATAAAAAACTTTTTATTTCCTGATCTGAAGATACTTCAACAAAATATCTTGCCTGGACATCAATACCAAAAGTATTTAAATCTTTTAATGAATAATTTTCTTTTATCTCCATAATGTTTATATTTGTTAATTTTTTCTATATTATTATTTTTATAAAAATGATATATTATGTATTGCCAGTTAAATATAGTTTATTATTGTTAAAAAATTGGAATGATTGGAATAATTGGAAAAATTATTTTTTCTTTTTTCTGCTTTCAAAATTATTTCAACAAAACGTTAATAATTATCGGTCAGTCGCCCGACTGATACAAAAATCTATCTGATAAATACAGAATTTGCGATTAATATATCTATAAAATAAATTAAAATTACTATAAAATCCAAAAAAATATCACTTTATAAAAAAATAAAACGGCAAAGTTATAATTTTATGATAAAAGTAATTTAAAATTTTGATAAAAAAATTTAAATTCGCATATTTTAAAAAATAATTTAATTTCCCTCTTTTGAAAAAAGTAATTATTTCTGTAACAAATGATTTGATAACAGACCAAAGGGTTGACAGAGTAGCTAATACTTTGTCTGACTTAGGTTTTGAAGTTATCCTTGCAGGACGCAGATTAAAAAAAAGTTTGTCTTTAAAAAAAAGAAGATATAAGACAAAACGTTTTTTATTGTTTTTTAAAAAAGGACCTTGTTTTTATGCTGAATATAACATTCGTTTATTCTTTTTTTTGTTATTTAAAAAAGAAAATTTGTTGGTTTCAAACGATTTAGATACATTGCTTCCAAATTATCTTATACATAAATTAAAAAATATTCCAATAGTATATGATAGTCATGAATATTTTACGGGTGTACCTGAATTATCAAACAGAAAATTTGTTAAAAAAATATGGAAGACAATAGAAAGTCATATATTTCCTAAATTAAAAGATGTTTTTACTGTTAATGAGTCCATTGCTGATTTATATAAAAAAGAATATAATATTGACGTTAAAGTTGTGCGAAATATTCCTATAAAAAAAGAGTTGGTAATAGAGAAGACAAAAGAAGAATTAGGGCTTGCTTATGACAAAAAAATTATATTACTTCAGGGTTCCGGCATTAATATTGACCGCGGGGCAGAAGAAGCTGTTGAAGCAATGCAATATGTTAAAAATGCCATTTTGTTAATTATTGGCAGTGGTGATGTTATTGATATTTTAAAAGAAAAAATTATAAAATTAAATATTTCTGATAAAGTTAAATTTATTCCTAAACTGCCATTTGACAAATTGTTTCAATATACTGTTAATGCTGATTTAGGACTTACATTAGATAAGGATACAAATATAAATTATAAGTTTAGTTTACCTAATAAACTTTTTGATTATATACAGGCAGGCGTTCCTGTTTTGGCTTCCCCTTTGATTGAAGTAAAAAAAATTATTGAACTTTATAATATTGGTGATACTATTGATAATCATAATCCTGAACATATTGCAGATAAAATAAATCTGATGTTAAGAGAAAACAAGAAACAAATTTTAAAAGAAAACTTAGAAATTGCAGCTAAAGAACTATGCTGGGAAAAAGAAAAAAATCAACTTATAAATGTATATAAAAAATACTTGTAATCATATAAATGTCATATCATTTGATATACCAGTTCCTGCTAATTACGGTGGTGCTATTGACGTATATTATAAGCTTAAATCGTTTAAAAAAGCGGGTATAAAAATTCATCTTCATTGTTTTGAATATGACAGAAAGCATTCTGATAAACTTAATGATATATGTGAGACAGTAAATTATTATAAAAGGCATATTTCAAAAGCTAATCTGTTTAAACATAAGCCATATATTGTTGCTTCACGAGCATCTGAAGAGTTAATAATCAATTTACTAAAAAATGATTATCCTATATTGTTTGAAGGTATTCATACTTGTTATTATCTTGATGATAAACGACTTTATAAAAGGAGAAAAGTTGTAAGAACACATAACATAGAATATAACTATTATCAAAATCTTGCAAAAGTTGAAAAAGATATTTTTAAAAAATATTATTTTTTTAATGAAGCCACCAAGCTTAAACGATATGAAAAAGTTCTTAATTATGCTGATGCAATAGCCGCAATTTCAAAGAGTGACAAATTTTATTTTGAAAAAAAATTTAAAAATGTTGTAACTATATCAGCATTTCATGCTAATGAAAGAGTTAATATCAAAGAAAGAACAGGCAACTATGCTCTATATCATGGAAGTTTATCCGTTGGAGAAAATAATAAAGCTGCTCTGTTTTTAGTAAATAAAATATTTAATGATATAGATATACCTTTAATAATTGCAGGAGATAAGCCATCTAAAGAATTAGAACAAGAAATAAAAAAATTTAAAAATATTGAATTAAGAAAAAAAATAAGCACTAAAAAGATATATGAACTTATAAGAAACGCACAAATAAATATCCTGCCAACTTTTCAAACTACCGGTATTAAAATAAAATTGTTATGTGCTTTATATAGTGGCAGGCATTGTATTGTAAATTCTCCTATGGTAAAAAACACAGGACTGGAAGATTTATGTATTATTAAAGATTCGCCAAAAGCAATGAAAGAAGAAGTGAAAAAACTTTTTACTGTTCCCTTTGATAAAGAAAGTAAAATAATAAGAGAAAAAGTATTGTTAAATGGTGTTTTTTCTAATAACTATAATATTAAAGAGCTTATAAAGATGCTGTTTTCTTAAAACTGAACAACTTTACCATTTTCACATTTCAAAGTTCTGGAAGGAAATTTTTTGAATAAAGAATAATCGTGAGTTGCTATTAATACGGTCTTCCCGTTTTTACTTATCTTTGATAATAAATCAATTATTCCTTCTGATGTGTTCGGGTCTATATTTCCAGTAGGTTCATCAGCCAAAATAATGTCAGGGTCATTGATTAAAGCTCTTGCAATGCCAACACGTTGTTGTTCGCCTCCTGATAACTGATGTGGCATTTTAAATCCTTTTGTCCCAAGCCCAACTTTTTCAAGGACATCCTGCAATCGTTTTTGCATCTCTTGTCTATCTTTCCATCCTGTGGATTTCATAGCAAACCAAAGATTATCATTAACACTTCTGTCAATAAGTAACTGAAAATCCTGAAATACTATTCCTAATTTTCTTCTTAGATAAGGAATTTTTTTGTTTTTAATACTTTTTAAATCAAAACCAGCTACCTTTGCATCACCGTCAATAAGAGGCAGGTCTGCATAAAGAACTTTAAGTAAACTTGTTTTGCCACTACCTGTCTTACCAATGAGATATACAAATTCTCCTTTTTCTATTTCAAATGAAATATCAGATAAAATCAAAATATTTTTTTGATATACTGAAACCTTGTTTAACTCAATTGTTGTATCTAAAGACATATTTTGTTTATAAAATATTAATAAAATGCAAAAATAAGATTTATTTTGTTGATAGCTTTTAATACTTGTATTTTCGGTAAAAATTTATTTATATTTGGTTCTTTCTTATTGCTATAATTCTTAATATATACTATAAATGGTTAAAATTTTAACCGTTTAAGGTATAGTTTCAATATTCTAATCTTTTAATCTGCTAATCTTTAATGGCATTTTTATATTTCTAATTTTTTAATCTTTCCATATTTTAAAGTTTTAATTGTTTTAGTAATAATTTCTTTTTTATCTGACAAACCACAGTTAGCCAAAGCTTTGTCAATATTTTTAAAGTTAAAATATTCAATTAATGTAAAATTAATATCTCTTATTTGAACAGAATCATCTGCTTTATTTATACTCTTTGTTTTTAATATATAAATCATTGAAAATCAGATTATTTCTTTTAGTTTTCAGTTTCCAGTTTCCAGTTTCCAGTTCAAAGCACAAAATTCATAACTCATAATTCATAATTATTTTTCATTTTACCAGCACCATTTTTTCACTCTTTATTATTTTCCCGTTTATAATAAGATTACAGATATAAATTCCTTTTCTCCAGCCCAATGTATGAACCATTGTTTTGTTACTGCCTTTTTTAAGTACAAGTTTTTTTAACAGTTGTCCTTTTAAACCATATATTTTTATTATGCCTTTGTCATCTGCAGCAATGTATGCTTCTATGGTAAAACTATTATCACTTGGATTTGGATATAATTTAAAGCCAAGTTCTTTAACGTTTATATCTTTTATTCCTGTATTATTTATTATGGTTATCGTCTTATATGCAGTATCTGCACAATTTCCAGATAAAACAATAACAGAAACCAAATAGGTTCCGGCTGTGTCATATTTATGCGAAATACTGAAACCAGTGCCTGTTGTGCCATCTCCAAAAGTCCACTCACAGCTATCAGCATTAGGATTTGAATAAAAATTTACGTTAGGAATAGGATTGATATCTGTATAAAAAACAGTGTCTGCAGAAGTATGTATGAATGCCTGTAACGAATCGCAGGGCTTAACAGTAATCATTGTAGTTGCAGTATCCCAGCAATTCTGATAATTTACAATAACTGATATATTATAAATACCGGGATTATAATATATATGCAATGGCTTTTGTATTGTGTCTGTACCTGTATCTCCAAAATCCCATTGCCAGCTATTAACATAAGCATTGTTATTGTAAAATTGCACTTGCACTGAATCATCTGTGTTCATATAAAAAGTATCTCTAATTGTATTAGTATTTGGTAGTATAGTATGTATAAGTGGTTTTATATAATCACAGTTTGTATCAGGCATAAACCATTTGGCAATGCCATAAGCATGTTGGTTGCCGTTTACATAAGTAAAAGCACCACCTACATATAAGGTGTCTTTAAAAACTTCTAATGTCATTACTACATTATTAGCCCCTTTGCCCAAGCTATCCCATTTTGTACCATCCCAGCGAACAATATAATTTACAGGCGTTCCATTAAGTAATGTATCCATACATCCGCCTGCATATAAATCTCCTCTGTAAACTGCCATGGCTTGCCGATAAACACTACAATCCAGATCCGTTCCAAAAGAGTTCCATTGAAAGCCATCCCACATAGCAGCAAAATAAGACATTATAGTATCCCCAACTACAGTAAAGCCACCTCCCACATACAGAAAATTATTAAATGTATCTGTTTTTAAATCATAAATATAGCCATTAGGGCTACCTGGCATAATTTCCCAGCTTGTGCCTCCAAGATATTTATATAATCCATAAGATCCTGCATATAATTCTCCGTTAAAAACTTCTAATGCATATGCCTTACCTATACTGCCTACATTGAGCCAGTTTGTGCCATCATAAGCTGCTATTTTATTAAATACAGTTGTCCCAAAATGTCCAAAATCTCCTGCTATAAATAACTTATTATCAAACACTTTAAAATCATAAACAGGGCCATTAGGTTTGCCAATACTTGGGCCATGCCAGTTTGTTCCGTCCCATATACCTAAATTTTTTATATTCGGATTATAATCAATTTCCCATATACTCCCGCCAATAAAAAGATTTCCAAGATACTTTTCTGCACAAAATACAAGGTCATGAGTACAACCATTCCCTAAATTAACCCAGTTATTTCCATCCCATTTAGCAACGCTATTTATTACTAATGGACCAGCAAATGTCATTGCCCCGACAATATACAAAGAATCATCATAAGTTGCTCTGATACAATCTACATCAGCATTACATCCATCATTATAAAGGCTGTCTCCTAAATTATTAGTGTACCATTGGGAATATGAAAAAGCACTGTCTAATGTCAGAACTATAATTATTATAAATGTTTTTAAAAGTTTCATAATTTGATTATTGATTACTTACGGATTATTGATTTTTTATTTCAGTGTTTTTTTGTATTGTTCCTGTTATTTTTAAAATTATTTTAACAAAGTGTTAATAATTATCGGTCAGTTCATATATTTCTTTATATCTATACTTAATTAGGGTTACTCAAAAAGTCATGTTTTGGGCTAAAGCCCATATTTTAGTTTTATTTCTATCCCCGACTTTCAAGTCGGGGTAATTGCTCCTCAAATAGTTATAAAATATTTTTATTTATCAGTTACCCCGCCATAAATGACAAGGGCTTAAGATAAAAGCCATTTTAGGGCTTTAGCCCAAAATACAGATACAAGGTTTTAATCTATAAATGTAATATAATAATATTGCAATAATCTTATATTTCAGGATTTACCCCGTTAAATCTTGTTTTATTTAATGGGGTTGTAACTTATTGATTATTAATTATTTAAGTTTTTTTTAGTAAACCCTAATTAACAATACCAATTTATCTTTTATTATCTTCTTTCTCATAATTCATAATTGTTTGTTATTTAGTAATTATTCCCGATTTTATCAGGATTTCGGATAAAATAATAATATTTATTTTGTCCTCAACATTTTTTTTGTTATCATTGGCATATCTTCAATTATTAAACTATATGTATATACACCGGGTCTCCAGTTTTTTGTATTAACTTTTATTGTATTTTCACTGCTGAATACTTGGTATTGTACAACTAATTTGCCGGAAATATCTCTTATTTCTATTGTGCCTTTTATATCATCAGGCAGGCAATATGGTATTGTTGTTGTGTTATTGAATGGGTCAGGATAATTTTTACCAAGTATTTGTTCTTGTCCATCTATGTCAGCAAAATCAGAAGGTGCAGGTATGTTTAATGATTTTATATTTGTTTCAGCCGGACATTCAGGAACTTCTTCCCTGTATAACAAGTCAAGTATTGCCTGTGCATTGCTTGTGCCAAGTCCTGCCGGACATTTATATGCCAGTTCTCTTATAAATTGTATTTGCAAACTATCTAATTGATATAATGTTTTACCCTGCTCATACAGGTCTAATAAAATATAATTTAATTGCACCCAGTCATAGACCTCAGAAGCATCAACAGGAATATTTGCAAGTTTTGTTGCAGCATCTGTAAGATTACTGTCTGCAATGTATGTAGCAATAAGTGTTTGTTCTGCCCCAATTGTTCCTTCATTTTCCAGTAAAGTTATTGCATCATTTTTACGATTATTTATAGTATCAGTTAACCTCATCACTATATTATTTAAAAATAATTGTCTTTGTTGTGTTATATTGTCAATTTCACGTTGTATGGATGCAAGTGTTGTATAATCAGGATTATATGCCTGTAATTTCTTTAACTGGTTGACAATACCATGAGGAATAGTTTTTAGTTTTTCATAAA
>Ga0265594_1000883_pt1 | contig 24062 bp, 16 predicted proteins | sample saktaG_11_FD_190147 | JGI IMG/M metagenome (GOLD analysis project Ga0265594, IMG submission 190147) | Saline water microbial communities from Sakinaw Lake, British Columbia, Canada - sak_2011_5_24_80m | ecosystem: Environmental > Aquatic > Non-marine Saline and Alkaline > Saline ... | reverse complement strand
GAGTTTCTTGATTCCCCCCAAGACTGCGTACGAACCCATTCCTGCTAACGGTGCTGAATTCGTAGATTTGAATGTGCGGCTTGCATGGACGGCAGGTTTCGGAGCAAAATTGAACTATATTGTCTTCGGTGAAGATTTCGATGAGGTAAGCAACGCTGAGGCGGGTGTTCCGAGCGGTCCTGCGAATTACTCCCCAGGGCTGCTTCAATTGGCCAAGACTTATTACTGGCGTGTCGATGAGTTCGATGGTGTCACTATGTATAAAGGCGATGTCTGGAGCTTTACTACCGAGGGCGCCGTTACTGGCCCGAATCCGGCCAATGGTGCCGTGGACGTAAAACCGTCAGTGATTCTGAAATGGAATGCGGGAGCCGTCGCCGCTTCGCACGAGGTGTACTTCGGCACAGACGCGGACGCAGTCAAGAATGCCACGACAGCCTCGCCCGAGTACAAGGGGCCAAAGGCCCTCGGTGAAGAGAGTTATGACCCCGGCATACTTGCATTAAACACGACGTACTTCTGGCGCGTCGATGAAGTCAACGGCGTCAGTCCAGATAGCCCATGGGCGGGCACCCTCTGGAGCTTTACAACCGGTGATTACTTCGTCGTCGACGATTTTGAGAGCTACGATGCCGGCGAAAACCAAATATGGTATGCATGGCACGATGGCCTTGGCTACGGCACGCCGGGTACTGCGGGTTACTATGCCGGCAACGGAACCGGCGCTGCGGTAGGCGATGAAATTACCCCTTCTTATACCGAGGAGTCTATCGTCAACGGCGGCGGAAAATCTATGCCGGTTGCATACGACAATAACAAGCAGGGTTATTCGAAGTATTCGGAAGTGGAGCATACGTTGACAGGCCGGCGAGACTGGACAGAAGAAGGCGTTACGGAATTATCGCTGTGGTTCCGAGGCTACTCGGCGTCCGTCGGCAGTTTCGTCGAGGGCCCGACTGGTACTTACACGATGACTGCTTCCGGCTCGGATATCTGGGCGGTGAATGGCGTGGAAGCTGATGAATTCCACTTCGCCTACATGATGCTCACTGGCACCGGTACGGTTGTAGCAAAAGTCCAGAGCGTCGATAACACAAACGCCTGGGCAAAAGCAGGCGTGATGATCCGCGAGTCACTCGTTCCTGACTCGGCGCACGCGATGATGGTTGTGACAACTGGTTCGGGTGTGTCCTTCCAGCGGCGTCCCGGCATGGGCCAGACCAGCCTCGACACGACGACCGCTTCGATTACTGCACCGTACTGGGTGAAATTAGAGCGTAGCATTTCCGGCAACTTTACAGCGTATCATTCAGCTAATGGCTCGACGTGGGAGATGCAGGGCACAGAGAACATCCCAATGGGCGCAAATGTCTATATCGGTTTGGCGGTGACGAGCCACGATGTTGCTTTGACATGTCAGGCCGTATTCTCGAATGTCACGACTACCGGTAGTGTCACCGGGCAGTGGGCGAGCCAGGATATCGGCATCCTCAGTAACGATGCCGAGCCGCTGTATGTAGCTCTTTCAAATAGTGCCGGAGCGCCTGCGGTGGTAATTCATGACGATCCGGCCGCGTCACAGATCGACACCTGGACCGAGTGGGTGATTCCATTACAGGCGTTTGCCGATCAGGGCATAAATTTGGCAGACGTTGATAAGATGATAATTGGCCTGGGGACCAAGGGCAACGCGACAATCCCCGGCGGTTCGGGCAAGATATACTTTGACGATATTCGGCTTAATCGATAAAAGAATTGCCGAATGAAAGCACCTTTTCCTGAAACGACATCAGGATAGACATGAAACCGGGGCTTATACCGTTCAAGCAGGTATAAGCCCCGTTTGTATTGGTTGGCATTGAGGTTGTGAATTCATGCTCTGCTGTTATTGCCATGTTCCCCCTGCGGCGCCGTGGTTGCTCTTTCGGGAAATCCTGCTATTATATGATTAGAGTTGTAAAGCCAAATTAGAGATTATAATAGATTAAGGACAATAAGATGAAAAGAGCACATCTTCCCGCATTGCTATTCGTTTGTATAGTCACAGTTCTATCTCCGGCGCAAAGCGTCAAGCTGACCATTGACCCGGACAGCATAGTCTCTGAAATTGATAATAAGATATACGGCCATTTCCTCGAACACATCTTCCATTCGGTCAACGGCGGCCTTTGGGGCGAGATGATCTGGAACCGAAGCTTCGAGCAAAATAAGCTGGGGCAATGGACCGTCCGCGGCGAGACAATCGCCCAGGAAGGTATGGGCACGAACGTGCGGCTGACATTCGGCGATACGGACTGGCGAGATTATGAGTACACACTCGAAGCCAAAAAAACCGGCGGCCAGGAAGGCTTCCTGATTTTGTTTCGGGTTAAGAATGAAGATGACTTTTATTGGTGCAATCTCGGCGGATGGGGCAATGCCAGGCACGCGGTCGAGCGAGGTAATAAAAACCGTGGTCGCTGGGGTACTGTCGGCCCGGCAGCGCAGGGGAGAATCGAGCGGGACAAGTTGTACAAAATTCGGATACGCTGCGAAGGCCCGAAGTTCGATATCTGGCTCGACGGCGACAAAGTGATCGAATTCACTGACGGACGCAGCGCCCACCTGGCCGGATGTGTCGGCATCGGAACATGGGCGACCGAGGCCGTATTTAGAAACATCAAGGTCAAGTCACTCGACGGAGCGATTTTATATGAAGGAATCCCCGAAAATCTTACAGGCAGGAATACCGCCAGCTTCTGGCAGACTTATGGCCAAGCTGAGGCATATCTTGATCGGACGGACCCGCTAAACAGTCGAGTCTGTCAGAAGATTACAACCGGCAACGAGGGAGGCGGATTGCAGCAGGAAAATCTTTGCATCCGTGCCGGCGAATCATATGAGGGATCTGTATGGCTCAAGGGCGAAGCGTCCGATGGGATGGTCGTTCGCCTGCTTGGCGACAACGGGCAGCAAACAGAAAAATCAATCGGCCGGCCTGCGCCGGACTGGCGGCAGTTCAGCTTCACACTTAAGCCGGATTGGTCGTGTGACAAAGCCTCGCTCAGCATCGGTGCGAAGGCCAAGAGCGAGGTCTGGATCGACCAGGTCAGTCTGATGCCGGGCACATGGAAAGAGAAGGGCGGCTTTCGCCCCGACCTGCTCAAAGCCGTCGCAGAGCTCAAGCCCCCCGTAATTCGATGGCCCGGCGGCTGCTTCGCTTCTTCGTACCAGTGGAAGACCGGCATCGGCCCGCAGCACAAACGCCTGCCTCACCCGCGCGAAATCTGGGACGACCTCGACGTCTATAGTTTCGGCACCGACGAATTTGTCAGGATGTGCCGGGCCGTCGGGGCCGAGCCTTTGATCGTTGTAAACATCGGCTCAAAAAGCTGGAATAACGACGCCGATACCCATGATTACACGCAGGACATTCTCGACTGGATCGAATACTGCAACGGCCCGGCCAACTCCAGGTGGGGCAAGGTTAGAGCTGCGAACGGTAATCGTGAGCCGTATAATGTTAAATTCTGGGAAATCGACAATGAGACATGGCACACTTCGGCTGTAGAATACGCCGAAGAAGTCCTCAGGCTTGCCCCGCTGATGAAGAAGGTCGATCCGTCCATTAGGCTGCTCGCCTGCGGCAGCGGCGGCATGGGAAGGAACGATCGCAATGGCATGCCGTACAACCGCACAGTGATTGAGCGATGCGCCGCCGTGCTGGATTATATCAGCATACATCATTATGAGAACCCCGACCGATTCGCCGATGGGCCGCGCAATTACGAAGCATTCTTCCGCGAGCTTGGCGGGATCATAAAATCTTCGAGCAATCCCGCACTGAAAATCTACGTTTCCGAGTGGAACGCCCAGAGCACCGACTGGCGCACAGGCCTTTATTGCGGCGGCCTGCTCAACGCCTTTGAGCGATGCTCCGACATCCTGACAATGGCCGGCCCGGCACTGTTCCTTCGCCATGTCTCGGCCAGCTCGTGGGACAATGCCTTTATCAACTTCGACCAATGCACTTGGTTTGCCGCTCCGAACTATGTGGTTATGAAATTATGGCGTGAAAATTATGCGCCTCTGCGTCTGCAGCTTACCGGCGACCCGGGACCGCTTAATGGTGTCGCAACAAAATCGAGTGACGGGACAAAGCTATATTACAAGGTAGTCAATCCCAGCGCCGAGCCGGTTCCGGTCGAGTTGATCGTCAAAGGCTCGCTGCCAATCGCCTCTGCCGGGATGAAACTGGTTACCGCCGATTCGTTGAATGCGCGCAATACGCTGGAGGAGCCTAATCGAATACGCCCTGTGCCGGCCAAAGTAAATGCCGACGGAAAGTCCCTTCGCTTTACGATGCCAGCATACTCGGCCGGTGTCGTATCCATCAGTCGAGAACCAGTGATTCGCTGACCGTTCAGTAATAAACGGAAAGTTATTTGCTATCGCTGGTAACCAGAACGCTGACTGTGCTTTTGACGGCAGCCGTTTGTTTTACCAGTTCGATGCCCTTTCCCGTTCCCAGATTTCGGGAGTACTGCTTATCCGCCGGATTGTTCCAGTGCTCGTAAACGCCCTGACTTGCCATGCGGCTTACATTTCCTTCGTGGTCGGGGTCGTAGAAAGTTCCTGAAGGCGGTTTGTCGGCCAGCGCCGCCTCGATGAGATAATCGTTTGTACCGGATTGATGGGGGCCGTCATCCCATTCGGTCCACAGGAAATCGAAGCCGACCGCATCTATTGCGACCGGGTCCTGCGAGGCGAACAAGCAAGAGCTCCAGTCGCCGTTAAAGGGCGGGCTGTTCCATTTTCTCGGTGCTCTTTCCTTGGCGTGCTTTCCGGCGTAGAGCCCGTCAATCAGGTAGAGCAATGTTTTGCCGCCAAATTGCTTGTGTCCCATCAAGTCGACCAGAGGCCTGTAATGACCCATTCCTGTAACGTGGTACGGAAGGTCATTGTGCATATCGTAATAATCGCTCAGCCGCGCCGGTTTCCTGGCCAGCGAACCGTAGTGATTCTTCGCGCAAAGCGTGATGCCCGCCTGGTCGTTGTGACTTTTGAGATTCGCCAGGTTAATCAGGTATGTCGCCTCGGCGTAAGAGACGGGCACATAGTCTGTTTTCTTGCCTTCAGCGTCCGGCGTGCTCCAGTAGAACGGTACAGTTGACAGTTTTGCGCCGGTCCGCCCGAATTTGCCGAGGTACTCAAGGTAGCGGACATTCGGGAACTCCTCGTGGCACATATTGTAAAACTCGTTCGGGAAGTAGCAAAGCGTATCACCAACCGTGATGTCCACCTCGTTGACGCCGGCTTCGTTGACGAGCTGCCGCAGAAGGGCGATTATCATTTGCGGCGAGGTATTCATATAGTCGGCGTTTCTAAGATTGTAGTCGTCGATGCCTGCCACCGAATCTCCGCGCCAAACCTGAATGCAGCCGACATAGTTCACCTTGACGAGAATCTTTTCTCCCTTCTTATATCCGGATTTTCCTTTGCCGTTCGTTTGGTTGAAGTGCTCGAAAAGCCTGTTCCATGCGGCGGCATCGTTTTTTTCGCCGCTCAGAGCCATGATCGCCCGGCTTATCATCTTATCCACTACCGCCTGATCCGTATGATTGCTTTGCCACCAGTGCCCGTCTCCGGGGCCGGCCCAGTCGGTAGCATCGGGATCGTGGACCCAGACAACGCGACCCGGGTGAATCCCTTTCGCATCACCAATCGGGGCGTTTGCGGCCGGTTCATCGGCGAAAACCGTCTTTTCCGCCGTCATGCTTTGAGCGAACCATACAGAGCCGACGCTCACCGCGATTAGCATGACACACAATACATAGCGCGACTGTGCCAGGCAGCGTTTTGCCTTGCGAAAAGCCGTAACCGAACCGATAGCGCCTGCGAGCCAGATTGCGAAACCCGACGCCAACGGGAAGGCGGCACGCTGGCACGGATACGTCGCACGCGATGGCTTTGGTATCACGCGAATCAGAAACCACAGCAGCGCCAACAGGCCCCCGATAGGAAATATCCACTTTAGCCAGCGATATTTTCGTTGATGCTTAGGAGATTTACCTGCTTTTGGACAGACTGACGGTGCTTGTTCTTTTCGTAGCGATAGCATTTCCTGACCTTCCCAAGTTTAAGTTATTCAAAACAGTAGTTTTCCAAATCTGCCGTATTATAGCATATCATCGGTATCCTGGCAATTTGTAGGAATGAATATTGAACGACCAATCCCGCAATTTAAGGCATTGACTCAGTTTCTGATTATTGATAGTCTGTTAGATATTGGTGGCGGGGTTCAAATGGCGACGCGATGGGATAGGGTCAATTGTTCTTAAGGTTTATTAACAAGGAAAAAGGAAATGAGAAAAAGTGAAATACTTTCTGCCGGACTTTTCACAGCGGCGTATTTATTACTGGCGTGTTTTTCAAAGCCTGCCCCGGCAAACGAGGCGATCTGGATCGAAGGAGAGGATTATAAAACGTCCACTTTCGTTGAGACGCAGGGTGCAGGGTCGTGGTACCATAACGACAATATTACGAAGGACCTCTTGTCGCCGGGAGAGCCCGGTGTTTCCGATGGCGATTGGCATTCGCACTACACGAGCAACAATTACCAAGATTCCGGCACGGCGACGTACAGCTTTGCCGTAACCGAAGGCGGGAGCTATTCGTGGTGGATTCGGCTCAATCCGTTTCGCAACAGCGGCGGCGGTGCCGATTACAGCTACAGCATCGACGACGGGGCCTGGCAGGATATCGATTTATCTTTTGTCACCAACCAGCTTGACCTGGTCGATCCCGGCATCGACATACGCTTCATCGCGTGGACGTTCGGTGGTTCGATCGATTTGGCGCCGGGGTCGCACACGCTAAAAGTTCGCATCTCCGACCGTGACGGGGCGGATGAGCAAGGTCACGGCGGCATCGATGCGATTGCTTTTACGAATTTTCCCTGGGCGCCCACGGGTGTTGTTCAGCCTAATCCGAATCCGCCGGCTCCCGGGCCGGATGACTGGTTCATATTGATGGCCGGGCCGGACCGGCATTCCCCTGATTCAATTATCGACATGAGTCAACTGATCGAAAAACCCGCCGGCAAGCACGGTTTCCTCAAACAACACGGCAAGGATTTTGTTTTCGAGGAAGGCACTCCGGTAAAGTTCTGGGGAGTTGACGCCGGGATGACCGAGACGGCCGATTCGCAGCGTCGCCAGGCCCGGTTCTATGCCAAGCACGGCATCAACATGGTGCGCCAGCACCCGGTGCAAAGCGTGCTGGGCGTCCTGCAGTCGGGCGGCCGCAGCCGGCAATTCGATCCCGCCAGACTGGACAGGTGGGACCGGTGGTTCTCGATCCTCAAGGAAAACGGTATCTACATGACCTGGTCTCTGTTCTACCCGCATGTAATCACGCCGGACGATGGCTATCCACAGAACCTTTATAATGAGCTGCCTAATAGTAGTGCCGGGAAAAGCACTTCGGGCGTTGTAGCTATCATGCAGGAGTTGCAGGACTCGGAGTGGCAGTGGGAGTGTGCGCTTCTCGAACATGTCAATCCATACACAGGGCTTGCCTATAAGGATGATCCGGCGCTGGCGATTGTCGAGGTACACAACGAGGACAGCGTTTTCTGGCACGCTCCGCTCAATGATTTGGCCGAGTACGGCAACGGCAAGCTCGACCGTCACGCTGCGATCCTCGGCACCATGTGGATGAACTGGGTGAAGAAACGCTACAGCAATGACAGGAGTTTGAAGGTCGCCTGGGATGCCGGTAAAAGGTCCGATGATTCGGTCGATAATCCGAAGATGAAGATGTACGGTGCATGGGAGATGGAAGTCGACGGTCCTCGCTGGAACAAGGACAGCGAAAAAAAGCGAATGGGCGACTTCATTCGTTTCTTAGCCGAACTCCAGCGTGATTACTACGAGCGACGACAGCAGCGGCTGCGCGAGCTGGGTTACAAGGCTGTAACGGTGACCACCGCCTGGAAGGCGGGCGGCCCGGCGGCGTCTGCGGCCAATCTCTGGACTGACGATGCGATGGACGCAATCGACCGCCATAATTACTTCGGCGGCGGCGCAGGCGGTCACAACATCACAGAAGGCTCGGTCAGCAACGACACCCACATGAACAAGGCCGGTCGAGGAATCCTTTCCAGCGGTCTCTGGCAGGTCGAGGACAAGCCCTTTATCATGACCGAATGGACGCAGAAACCGCCCAACCAGTGGAAGGCTGAGATTGCGCCGTTGTTCGCGTTTTACGGCATGGGGCTCCAGGGGTGGGACGCATCCTACCACTTCGCCGCTTCCCGTGCGTTTATGGGCAATGGCTGGCCCGGCATGAGGTCCTATGTCACCTGCACTCCTCACTACATCGGCCAGTTCCCGGCGTTGGCCTTCGCCATCTATAACAACCACTTAGATGAGGGCGATATTATCTCCGCTCGCCGGCTGTCAACCGGCGATATTTTCGCCGGCACCGATAAGCTCCAGCAGCAATTCGGCCCGACCGGTTACGATGAGAATGAATTGCTTGCTCACGGCGATACACCCGTAGAGGCTCTGGCCATAGGTCGCGTGACATTTAAGGTCGAGGACGGTCTGGAATCCTCCTATCTCGGCGAATTGTCCGCATATTGGGACCGGCAGTCGCAGACCATTCGAAGCAGCACCGGCCAGCTCACCTGGGATTACGGCAATAAAATTGTCACCATCCATTCCGAGAAAACGCAGGGCGTTATCGGTTTTGCCGGCGGCCGCACGTTTGATCTGCCCGGCGTGACCGTCCGGATTGGAACGACGCCCTTTGTCAGCTTGCTGTTTACGCCGCTGGATGACAAGCCCCTGATCGAGTCAGGGCACATTCTTATTACCGCCATGGCGCAGGACAAACAGCTCGGGACGGTTTATAATGAAGACGGCACCAACCTCATCGAGACGGGCGGGCCTCCTTTGTTACTTGAGCCGGTACAAGCGACCCTCACATTCAAAGGCGATCCTCTGACGTCGGTGAATGTCGTCGATGTTTATGGTGTGCCTACGGCTCAAAAAGTCGAGCGCACAGATAATTCCTTCGAAATTAACGGACGCTATGCTACCTACTATTACCAGGTAAAACGCATTGTTGAATAAGATGCAGTCGTTAGGCCCATGACGTGATTATGTGGTTTTCGCTTGCGATTTCCTCTTGCGTTCCGCAAATACACTGAGGAGTATGCCCAGTTCAAACAGAAGGTATAGAGGTATAGCAAGAGTGACTTGAGAGATTGGGTCCGGTGGAGTGGCCATTGCAGCTATAATAAATATGCCGAGCAGAACAAATTTCCTTGATTTACGCAGGGCCTGGATTGAGACAAGACCCGTTCTGTTAAGAAAGAAGATCGCAACCGGAGTCTGAAACGCCGCACCGAAAACCAGCATGAGCATCGTGATAAATGAAATATAGTCGGCAAAAGTGAAATTGGACCTTGCGTCAAGCACGCCTTCATTAAACTTCACAAGGAAACCGAGCGTTAGCGGTGCCACAACAAAAAGGAAGAACAAAGCACCGATGACAAACAGCACTGCGGAAAATGGTACGGCTGAGTGAACGTATTTTTTCTCATGGGGGTAAAGTCCAGCAGCTATGAACATCCATATATGATAGAAGACCCAGGGGGACGACAGGATCAGACCGGCCATCAATGCGATTTTGATATAACTGATGAAGCCGGCAGCCGGGCTGAGTATTTGAAGACGACGTTCAGGAGATGTCTGATTCCCCGGCGGACGGATGGTTGAGTAGTTCGGATCGTTAAACAATGCCAAAATAGCCTCTGTACAAAACTTCTGCACGAATTCCTCAGTTTTCGGTTCAATGTTTTGGGTGTTTGGGTCGGCGGCCAGTTTCCGGCGAGCATTGTTAAAAAGATTATTTAAAAGCTTTATTGTCTCTTCATCTGTTTGAGACTTGTTATCAGATGCCTGAAATACTTTGGTATATGGCCTTTCGATGAACTTGATAATTCGCGTGCCGAAGAGGAGGCATATCCCTGTTCCGATGAGCAATCCGGTAATAGCAAGAATCAAACGCCCTCGCAACTCTTCGAGGTGGTCGCCCAGACTCATTGTGGAGCTGAGAGGGTCTTGAGGCTTTTTTTTCTTCTTTTTTTTGTTTTTGCCCATTTTATAGACAAGGCGAGTCCGCGAGGCTTCGGGACTTAGGCGAGTTAGCTCATCGAATCTTTGGTATCGTCCAGGCCGGCGGCGCTTTTGGTCTCTTTGGCCACATCATCACCGATTTTCCTGACGTCGTTGACCAGTTCGTCCTTGGTTTCCTCTACTTCGCTGACTCCCTTTTTGAACTCGGTCAGACTCTTACCCAGACCTCGGGCAATCTCGGGCAGCCGCCTGCCGAATAGAAGCACCGCGATAACAAGAATAATGATAAGCTCGAAGGGCCCAGGTGTCCAAAAGCCCAAATATTGCATATATTCAGTCATTTTAAGTCTCCTTATAATTCAATCGCGATATTATAACGCGATATGAATTGCTTTGTCAACTATACATTTCGTCAAATACTTTTTACACAGACAAGAGCCGGGCAGTATAATCCGTCTCCGTATCGAGGTCAAGTAAACTCTGCTGGAAATATTCGCATTAAAATTATTATGTGAAATGATGCTATCGCTAATCAGCGGATTCCTCGTCGGACGTTTTTTTGGGGAACAGGCTACGGATTTGGTCTTCATGCTGGAATAGACATCTGTAATCCCTTAATAGCATCATTATAATTGATATTCTGCTTCTTATCGGTCTCGGCGCTTTCGCAACAAAGACAGGTAGAGGTATGAGTGCCGGAATGAGATTTCCAGGTTTGTACCGGATTTATAAGTCGCAAAAAAATGCGTTTTTTTAAGAACATAAGTGTTTTGCTACCAGATGTTTACATTCTTCGTATTGCGATTTTCCTTGCTTTTATTGCCCCTTTCGGTTATGATAATAACATCGTAAGAGAAGAAATTATTTGACGTATTGTTTTATGGGGTGCTCGATGAAAAAGTTTTATTATGAAACTTGGCTTCCATTTGCATTTAACAAGAGGCGGATTTTGATTCTGGCAATTGCAAGCTATATCGCTTTGTGCTGAATATTCATCGAGTTATTGATTTTTAGGAGCCGCTTATCTCTGAGCGGCTTTTTTTATGCGCCTGGAGGGCATAAATATTTGACATATCCGGAACGGCAAATTAAGCTCATGGAAAATCAAACTGGACAATAAGGAAGTTGCATAATGATTATAGTCACCGGGGGTGCCGGCTTTATCGGTTCGGCACTGATTGCCGAGCTGAACAGAAGACAAATTAGCGACATCCTTGTCGTTGACGAGCTTGGCAAGGACCAGAAGTGGAAGAATCTGCGGAATCTGTCTTTTGCCGATTATGTCGAGAAAGACGATTTTCTGGAGTTGGTGATTGAAGGCAAGCTCGATAGCCCGGTTGATGTCATCTTTCATCTTGGCGCCTGCTCGGACACCACGGAAACGAACGCCTCCTACCTTGTTAAGAACAACTACGAATACAGCAAGCTTTTGGCCCAATGGGCGACGGATACCGATATTCGTTTTATCTACGCCTCCAGCGCGGCGACCTATGGAGACGGTTTGGCCGGCTTCAGCGACGACGAAGATAAGATTGAGGTCTTAAGGCCTTTGAATATGTATGGCTATTCCAAGCACTTGTTTGATATGTGGGCCCGCCGGGCCGGGCTGTTAAGCAAGATTGCAGGCCTGAAATACTTTAACGTCTTCGGGCCGAACGAGTATCACAAGGGTGATATGATGAGCTTTGTCGTCAAGGCCTACGAGCAGATTGAAACGACCGGCAAAGTCTGCCTGTTCAAATCTTACCAGCAGGAATATGCCGACGGTGAACAAGTGCGGGATTTTCTGTACGTCAAGGATGCGGTCAATATGACGCTGTTCTTTTTCGACAATCCGTATATCAATGGAATCTTTAATATCGGCACCGGCGAAACCCGCACCTGGAATGATTTAGTCATCGCTGTTTTTGTGTCAATGGGAAGAAAACCGGAAATCGAGTATATCGAAATGCCCGCTTCAATCCGCAATCAATATCAATACTTCACTCAGGCCGATCTGTCCAAACTTCGCAAAGCCGGTTACAGTAAACAGACAACGCCTCTCGAAGAAGCAATCAGGGATTATATCCAAAACTATCTCGAAAAAGGTCTGTATCTGACCGGAACTTAGCAATTACCTGCTGAAGCAATATTTAAATGCCTTTTACGCCGTATCATTTTGGGCCCAGTGGATTTATCGGGTTTGTATTTGGGAAGTGGATCGACCTGCCGGTGTTTGTCCTTGCCAATGTCATTGTCGACGTTGAGGTTTTGATCATAGGGTTATTTGGGCTCGGATGGCCGATGCACCGATATTGTCATACGCTGTTGATTGGCGCGGTAGTCGGTGCGCTCTGGGGCGTCGCGGCATATCCGATGCGGAATTTATTCCAGAGCCTAATGAGAATATTCTACATACCTTACCAGACAAGTTTACGAAAAATGGTCATTTCCGGCGTCCTGGGTGTTTGGCTGCATGTTTTGATCGATGGATCCTATCACTTTGACGTAAAAATGTTCTGGCCTCATAAAACCATGTGGCTGTGGCGGATGACGCATGAGCACATCAGCGAAAAGCAAATAGAAACTATATGTATTTTATTTATTATAGCAGCTTTTGTTTTATACATATTGGCCGTTACCGTATTTCGAAGGAATTGGATTAAAGGCGATGAGTGATACTTGCATGTTTTCCGCTTACCCCTTATAATAGTGCCTCCTGAAAGTTATTATTAAGCTTTGTGTTATTTGTGGAACCAGATTTATGTCAGAAATAATAGCAGAACAAATCCAGTTATTAAAACGCGGCACAGTTGAAATCTTTACCGAGGCCGAATTAGCTCAGAAGCTTACGGAGGCGTCCGGGGCGGGCAGGCAGTTGCGAATCAAGCTGGGCCTGGACCCGACCAGTCCGGATATCCATCTCGGCCATACGGTTGTATTGCGGAAAATGCGCCAGTTCCAGGATCTCGGCCATAAGGCGGTTCTAATCATCGGGGACTACACTGCGCGGATTGGCGATCCTTCCGGCCAGAACACGACTAGGCCGGTGCTCTCGCCCGAGCAGATAAATGCGAATGCGAAGACATATTTCGAACAGGCGGGAAAAATCCTTGATACGTCCGAGCAGAAGCTCGAAATCAGGCATAACAGCGAATGGCTGGAGAAGCTCACTTTGATGGAGCTGATTCAGATAGCGGCAAAGAAAACGATCGCCCAGATGCTCCAGCGAGATACGTTCAAGAAACGCCTGCAGGCTGATGTGGATGTTTACACGCACGAATTCCTTTACCCGCTGATGCAGGGCTACGATTCGGTTATGATCGAAAGCGACGTCGAGCTTGGCGGCACCGACCAGACCTTCAATAATCTTGTCGGTCGTGATATTCAAAAGGGATACGGCCAACAACCTCAGATTGTAATAACTATGCCGATCCTCGTGGGCTTAGACGGCAAAGAAAAAATGAGCAAATCCAAAGATAATTACATCGGCGTCACCGACGAGCCTAACGATATGTTCGGCAAGGTGATGAGCATATCCGATGATTTGATGGAGAATTATTTCACGCTGCTGACCGGCCTGCCGGCTGAGAGAATCGCCGAACTTGTCGATCCCGGAAAAACACACCCGAAAGAGGCGAAGGTTCTGCTGGGCAAGATGATTGTTAGTCAGTTCTACGGCGAAGAGGCCGCCGAAGCCGCTGCCGCCGAATTCGAGAAAGTCTTTGCCCGAGGCCAATTGCCCGAGGAAATCCCGGTAGTTGAAATGCCCGCTGAACCGATCGCTGCCAGCAAACTTTTACTTGCCTGCAAACTTGTATCGAGCGGCGGCGAAGCAAAACGAATGATAAAGCAATCGGCGGCAAGTATCGACGGCGAAAAACTGACCGATCCGAACGCTGAAATCACACCTAAAGACGGAGCCGTCATCCGCGTAGGCAAACGAAAATTCGCCCGGCTAAAAGTCAATGTTTAGTCGGAGGTTTTATCGCCGGTTCCGCAATATTACCCGGGAATCCATATTTTTTTTGCACGGACGATTTCAACGCTCGGCCTCAGCATCAGGGGACTGAGGGATTTGGTATAGAAAATGAGCCCCTTATATGCGGTCAGGTAGTGATATTTTGTTGAAATGAACCTGCTCTCGGAACAAACCACCAAAGGACGATCCACTTTCTCGAGTATCGTCAGAAAGTCGGATGATTCCACACTGACAATCGCACCGGAGGCCTTGATAGCCTGCGCGATTGCTGCTGCCGCGGCGCCTCCCGCCGCTGCCCCGTTAGTCATATCAGGCTCCTTATCAATAAATTATTTCTGTCAAACCTAACATATATACGCTTGAGCAGAAACCTTTATTCAAGCAGATCGTAAGTACACAATCCGGCGTGTCGAGAGTTATGCCGTCGATACGGGTCGGGAGGATAAAACGTTTCTGCGTAAAAAAAGCGTGCAATTATGCTGATTTGCAATTATAATACCTCGCTATGAAACTGCCAGAATTAGAAAAACCTGAAAAATATGTTGGCCTGTATATCTTCGATTTCGGCGATCACACCGGCGTGGGCTTTACGGCTGAAGAAGTCGCGGAGCTTCTGGAGAGCGAGAAATACAAGGACGGCAAGGTCTACAAGATTCATAAAGCCTATCCGGACGGCCGGCTCGAACTAAAAGGCGTGCCGAGCGACACGTTCCAGCTCGAGGCCGGGATGTTCTTTTATTCGAGTGAGCTTCAAACCGCCCGGCGGGATTTTAAGGGTCTGGTTAACTTGGCCGTAAAAAGCTCGCCGCCTTGTCGAGCCAAGGTACACCTGGCTAAGTACGGGGACGATAAACTTGTAGTAGCGTTGATTTATCCCGCTGAGTACGATGGCGAATTCAGTTCCTGGCTTCTGGATGGCGAGTACAGGACAAGTGGCGCGGCCGAAGGCGGTGTCGGAGCGGTGCAGAGCTATTATGACCGGCAGCCGGAGATTCTGGAGAGGCATCAATTGTTCGGCCAATCGGAAGCGATAAGCAGGACCGGTAGCGAGCTGCTGAGTTCTCTGAAAATGGCGGTCCAGAGATAGCCGGCAAGCAACGGTAAATCGTGCCGCGTCAGAGAAGGCCGTCCGAAAGTCATGAGTATGCGCTTTTGCTCTAAGATCAATTCATTTCTTGGGTTACTTGCTGGATGGCTTTTGTCGCTGTTCAGCAAATCGCCCCCGAAACTTGGGATTGACGATTTGAAGCGGGCGGATTTCAAGACCAGCACGCAGCATCTGGGAGTTCGATTCAGTGAAAAGATTCGTGATATTTTTCGGTTCCGATGGCTAAAAGTAGCCGATAAAACAAATAATCGTCATTCCGAGCGAAAAGAAGAATCTCGTCCTTGTGAATAGGGCAGGAATTTTAGTGGAGGCCGTCTTTGAGCGGTTTTCAAGGTTCGGCACTTTATTATGGCTGATTCTCATATCTATCCGGCACTCAGTGACAATGCCGTAAAGGTCCTGCAGAGCCGATACCTGATCAGGGACGCTCAGGGCAGGTGCATCGAGACGCCGGCCCAGCTTTTTGACAGGGTCGCGTCACTGATAGCCGGGGCCGAAGCCAAATACGGGGCGAGCAGCGGCGAAATCAAACGGTGGCATAAAAAATACTACGACTTAATGGCATCGCTGAAGTTCCTGCCCAACTCACCGGCCCTGATGAACGCGGGGCGGCGCGGGATGCTCAGCGCCTGTTTTGTGCTGCCGATCGAGGACAGTATCGAGGGGATATTCGAAGCGGTCAAGCAGACGGCCCTCATTCAGCAGGCCGGCGGCGGAACGGGATTTTCTTTCGATAAATTAAGGCCGACCGGCGACCGCGTCGCCTCCAGCGGCGGGACAACTTCAGGGCCCATCAGTTTCTGGCGAGTTTTTTCCGAGACTACGAAAGCGATTCAGCAGGGCGCTTTTCGCCGCGGCGCCAATATGGGAATGATGAGCGTCGAGCACCCTGACATACTGAAATTCCTGTACGCCAAGCAGAACCTGGAGGCCTTTACCAATTTTAATATTTCCGTCAAGATAACCGATAGCTGGATGAAGAAGGTTCTCAAGTCCGGCAAGACTTTGCATATCGTGAAAAATCCTCGCACGGGCAAAAAGTATTTGCTGCCTCGTCGAATCGATATAGCGAACTACACGATTAACGACCTTCATAAACTCTCCGGCAAGGGCAAACTCGTCTCGAAAGGGGCCGGAAGGTTCTACACAGTCAGCGATATCTGGAAAATGATCGTCAAGTGCGCGCATAAAACCGGTGAGCCCGGCATCGCTTTTATCGACCGGATAAACCGTGACAATCCGACTCCGTCGCTCGGGCCGATAGAGGCCACTAATCCCTGCGGCGAGCAGCCCTTGCTCCCTTATGAGGCTTGTACGCTGGGCAGTATTAATGTTGCCAAATTCGTTAGCGTTGATGAGTCGGCGGCGGATATGGATTGGCCGGCACTTGCCGAGACCGTCAAACTGGCCGTGCGTTTTCTTGATAATATTGTCGATGTCTGCGACTACCCCGTCAGTGAAACCGTACGCCTCGCGCACGGTAATCGTAAAATCGGCCTTGGTGTTATGGGTTTTGCCGATTGCCTCTTTGCGCTGGGAATCCCTTACGATTCGAAGCAGGGCGTCGAGTTCGGGTCAGAGCTGATGAAATTCTTTAACGAAAAAACGCACGAGGCCAGCGCCGAGCTTGCCGGTCTACGCGGTCCGTTTCCCAACTGGAAAAGCAGTATCTGGCAAACCGGGAAAACTCCGGAGATTCGTAATGCATCTCTTACATGCATTGCTCCAACCGGCACGATAAGCATTATCGCCGATTGTTCTTCCGGCATAGAACCGGTTTATTCGCTGGTGTTTTACCGCCAGGTATTGGATGACTCGAAAATGCTGCAGATAGATCCGGTTTTCAAACGAATGGCTGAAAAACGGGGGATTTACAGCGAAAAGCTTGAAAAACAAATCGCCAGGACAGGCAGTATTCAAAAAATAGCCGGAATTCCCGCCGATATACGCAGGATATTCCGAGGAGCCTACGATATCAAGCCTCAGTGGCACGTTCGGATGCAGGCGGCTTTTCAGCAGCATTGCGATGCCGCGGTCAGCAAGACCATCAACTTCAACGAAAAAGCGACGGTTTCCGCTGTCGATAAGGCCTATAAAATGGCCTATCAGCTCGGTTGCAAAGGAGTTACGGTTTATCGCCAGCACAGCCGGAAATGCCAGCCGATGAGTCTTTATTAGGGCTTCTGTGGTCATAAGGGTCTGGTTTTACTAATCCACCTGCATAAATCCAACAATTAAAATTATTTTTCTGTATTTGGTATTTGGAGGACTATATATCTTTTTGCTTTGAACGAAAAAGGGAATATTTCATGCTTTTGATCTGTTCCTGGAATAGGTCATGCCTATTGCCGAATTTATCTTGACAGATTAAGGGAGAATTTGATAGGGTGTAGGTTATCGGAACTTGTGGATTTTATTCTTAATTCTTGTTGCCGATTTACTGAATTGGCGCTGCGTCGAAAGAGGGCAAAACCTGATCCTGAGACATTATATTGTACAGATGATAATTCTCGGTCGATATGAATGTTTTAGAAGTTATCTTGTGACGTTTCGGGCCGAAGATCGGTTATTGTAACCTATTTTAAGGAGGACTGTTATGTGTAGAAAAATCATCTATTCCATTTCATTTATTTTGGTGCTGGTCTTGATGTGCGACGTTGTCCGGGCAGATGTGACCGTCGCCGAAGATCTGCTGGTCGATCTGAGGGCCGAGGATCTCCCGTATGGCGAAGGGGTGACAACCTGGACCAACCACGGTTCGCTCGGGGACTTTACGGCAAATGGTTCGGCCCTCGTTGAGGATGTTGCCGGCATGAAAACCGTGACATTCGACGGCGGCAGTTGGTTCGATGGGCCAACATCGCCTGTAAGCATCGAGGGTGCTGGTACCCGTACGATTGAAGTTTGGGCGTACAATCCGTCAATACCGGGGGAAGAAACAATGGTCTCCTGGGCTCATCGTGGTGGTCCGGCAGGTACTAATATGTCATTCAACTACGGCAATGATACTATGTGGGGCGCGGTCGGGCATTGGGAAGGCGCTACGCATGACATGGGATGGTGGGGCGATCACTCACCCGCACCCGTCGCAAATACGTGGTGGCACCTGGTCTATACCTATGATGGTACTGCCGCTCGTGTCTATGTAAACGGTCAGCAGGAGAGCGTCAGGGATCCGATTGCTTTGGACACGTATGGTGGAACTCCTATCAGGGTAGCCACTCAGGCTGATGGAACCGGTGCGAATGCGGATACTGCATTCAATTTTACCGGCAGCATTGCGATGGTGCGTATTCATGATGGCGTTCTGAGCCCGTCTGATATTCAGAAAAACTTCAAGTTGGGGCGGCTAAAAGCCTGGAATCCGAGTCCGGCCGATGGTGGCCAGCACCCGGATACATGGGCGAGCTTAAGCTGGTCACCGGGAGGTTTTGCAGTTTCACACGAAGTTTACTTCGACGATAATTTTGAGGATGTGGACGCCGGCACCGGAGATGCGTTCCGGGGTAACGAGACCATGCCGTTTTATATTGTCGGCTTTCCGGGATATCCCTTTGCGGATGGTCTTGTAAATGGCACAACCTACTACTGGCGGGTCGACGAGGTCAATGACCTGCATCCGGACAGCCCGTGGCGGGGCAATGTCTGGAGCTTTACGGTCCCGCCAAAGAAGGCTTATAATCCTGCCCCATCTGACGATGCTAAGTATATAGATACGAATGTGACTCTTACCTGGACGCCGGGATACGGCGCGAAAATGCATGTCGTATACTTCGGTGAGGATTTTGATACGGTAAGCAATGCTGCTGGCGGCGCTACCGGAGGACTTGCGACATACACTCCCGGTGCACTCGAGTCAGGTAAGGTTTACTATTGGCGGGTCGATGAGCTCGACGGGGCCAACACGTACAAAGGAGACGTCTGGAGTTTCAAAACGATACCTGACATTTCCGTCAGCGATCCGAATCTGATGGGCTGGTGGAAGTTCGACGAAGGCGCCGGTGCGACCGCCCTGGACTGGTCGGGCCACGGCAACCATGCCAGGTTAATGGGAGGCCCCACATGGACGGCCGGCTATGACGGCGATGCACTGAAGCTCGACGGCGCCGACGATTATGCAGTTCTGCCCATCGGCGAGCTTATTAGTTCGCTGTCAAGTGCGACTTTCACGACATGGGTAAACTTTTCCAACATTGGCGGCGCATGGCAGCGGATTTTCGATTTCGGCAGCGGTACATCGACTTATATATTCCTGTGTCCGCGAACCGGAACTGATGGACCGATGCGGGTTGCGATTCAGACTGGGGGAGGAGGAGAGTCTCTGATAGATTCCACCAGCGCACTTCCTACCGGCTGGCACCATGTAGCCGTAGTCATAAGATCTGGAAATATGCAGCTTTACCTTGATGGTGTAATGGCTACGAGCGGTTCCACATCGGTTGTTCCGAGCGATCTTGGCCAGACAAGCAGCAACTGGCTCGGCAGGTCGCAGTACGCCGCTGACGGATACTTCAACGGCTCACTGGACGATTTCCGAATTTATGACTATGCATTGTCGGCCGAAGAGATTGAAACGACGATGAGGGGCGACCCGATGCTGGCATGGGATGCAAAGCCGGCAGACGGCACAACTCCGGATATTCAAACGGCATTGCCTCTGAGCTGGTCGGCGGGAGAAAAGGCATCGCAGCACGATGTGTATTTCGGCACCGATGCGGATGCCGTCGATAACGCCGATACCTCTACGCCGGAAATATATCGAGGTCGCCAGGATTTGACCAGCTATACTCCCCCCGAAGGTGTTGAATGGGGCGGCGGGCCTTACTACTGGCGAATCGATGAGTTTAATACCGACGGCACAATAAACACAGGTAGAGTCTGGAGCTTTACGGTAGCCGATTTCATTCTCGTGGACGATTTTGAGTCCTACGATGCCGGAGATAACCAGATATGGTACTCGTGGCACGACGGGCTTGGCTACGGTGCTCCGGGAACTGATCCTTATTTTGCCGGCAACGGCACAGGAGCAGCAGTCGGTGACGAAACTACTCGTTCCTATATGGAGGAAACGATTGTTAAAAGTGGCGGCCGATCATTGCCGTTCTACTATGACAACAATAAGCAGGGTTACGCCAGATATTCGGAAACAGAGCTGACCTTGACGATGAGCCAGCGTAACTGGACTCAGCAGGGTGTGGCGGAATTGTCGCTGTGGTTCAGAGGCTACCCGGCATCCGTCGGCAGCTTCGTCGAGGGCCCGGCAGGTACTTACACGATGACGGGCTCCGGCGCAGATATCTGGAATCAGTCCGACCAGTTCCATTATGCTTCCAGAACCCTCACCGGCCTCGGCTCAATTGTAGCAAGAGTCGAAAGCCTGACCAATACTAATTCCTCTGCCAAAGCTGCAGTGATGATTCGCGAAACGCTGGCTCCGGATTCCAAGTACTCGCTTGTAGCTCTCACACCCGGCAACGGTGTAATCGCCGAATATCGAGCTGAGACGGGCGAAAATTCCCAGCAGACGGCTTCGCTAACCGGTATCGTCGCTCCGTACTGGGTAAAGGTAGAGCGTGACTTAGCCGGCAATTTAACAGCGTACAGTTCAGCCAATGGTTCTACGTGGCAGATGCTGGGCCAGCCGATACCCTTACAGATGGCCTCGAACGCCTATATCGGATTGGCTGTGACAGCTCACAACGCAACAGCAACGTGTGAGGCTAAATTCTCCAACGTCACGATTACCGGTAACGCCGGTCCGCTATGGGCCAACCAGGATATCGGCATACAAAGCAATGATGCCGAGCCGCTGTATGTGGCTGTAGTGAACAATGCCGGCAATCCTGTCGTAGTAGTCAACGATAATCCTGATGCAGCATTGATTGACACCTGGACTGAGTGGGTAATCCCCCTGCAAACATTTGAAGATCAGGGCATCAACCTTGACGACGTCGACAGAATCGCAATCGGCCTGGGGACCAAAGGCAACATGACGACGCCGGGCGGTGCGGGTAAGATGTTCATTGACGATATCCGGCTGTTCCGGACGAGAACTGCTGCCGAGGAGTAAATAGATTTTTATGAAAATGATATGAAGCGACATTTGTTCGGGGCCTATACCAACTGATTCGGTATAGGCCCCTTTTAATATGAAAGTCATAAGCAAAATTGTATTCATAATTTGGATGTTTGTTATGGTAAGTCCTGCAGTTTGTGACGTGCCGGCGGGGGAGGTTCTCGTTTTTCGCGGGGCCAGCGATGCATCTGCTGCCGTGGCGGTTGGCGAAAATATGTTCGTCGTTGCCGATGATGAGAACAATATATTGCGGATTTACGAAACATCCAAAGCCGGGCAGTTCGTAGGCTCCTTCGATATGACTTCGTTCCTTGATATTGAGCCGGACCATCCGGAGTCGGACATCGAGGACGCGACGATGATTGGGCGGCGTATCTACTGGATTACATCGCACGGCAGAAATAAAGACGGCAAGCTGCGACCCAACCGGTACCAATTTTTCGCTACAGATGTGCTCGTTGAGAACCGAAGCGTAAAACTACGCCCGGCAGGTAAACCGTACAAAACCTTGGTTCATGAGTTTTTGAAAACCAATGCCGCCCGCCGGCTCGGATTGGATAAAGCGACTCGATTTAATGCGGAGCTGAAGAAAAAGGACAGGGAGAAACTCGCGCCGAAAGATGAGGGGCTTAATATAGAGGGTCTTTGTGCATCGGCCGACGGCGGGACACTCTATTTCGGCTTTAGAAATCCACGCCTTAAAGACAAGCAGAGTGGTCGTGCACAAGCGATTGTTATACCTTTATGTAATCCGGACCGGGTCATCGAGAAGGGCGAGACGCCGGTTTTCGGTGAGCCGATGTTGTGGGATTTGAAAGGTCTCGGAATAAGAAGCATGGAGTATTCGCGTTTCCACAAGGCCTGTTTTGTAATCGCCGGCGGCCCTGATGAGGATGAGGGATTCGCCCTGTATCGCTGGTCGGGCAAGCCGGAATCTCCGCCGGTGCTGGAGCGGGAACTGAGCCTGGGAAAAAGCAAATTCACTCCCGAGGCATTGATACCTTTCGAGAAATCGGGGCGGCTGTTAATGCTCAGCGACGATGGGAGTCTTATCGTCAAAGTTGCGGGCACGTGGGAGTGTCTGGAAGGCGAGTTCCGCAAAGATGGCACGTGCCTGAATAAATATCTGACGAATCCCGGCAGGAAAACCTTTCGCGGGATCTGGCTGGAGTTGGGGGGGCGATAGACGGCTTGCGAGCTTAGCCGTTTACTATTTCGATATCATCCATTGATCCGAGCAGACCGTTGGCGAGGGTCAGGTAGGGCAGCTTTTTCGGATTGTGGCCGAGCAGTTCGCTGGCGACGGTATCGACGGCGACCGGATTGAAGCCGGCCAGGATTAGCCCGATGTTCTTATGTTTGCCCGCCAGGTGCATGCCCTTTAGAGCAACCGAAGCATCGACGACCGACAGGTCGGGCTTTTTGTATGAACAGATATCTACAACGGATTTGTCCGTCGAGGGGCTGTGCAGCTTCGCCTTGTTCCATGAGCCGGCATAAAATTTTCCCGGCGCGATACCGAACATATTTTTCATTGCGATAGTAGTCTTAGTGAAGCTGTGATCCTTTAACACGGGCAGCGAAATGATAAAAGCATCCTGTGCAATTCGGGGCATATGAAAATGTTTCAACTGAAAAGCGTTATCGTTTTGAAGGATAATAGTATCGGCCTCGTTAAAATCAATCAGTTCAAGGCCGTATTTTTTAGCCATATCCGTGTATCCGAGGGCGGCGAAGACCTCCGGAGTTCTGCCGGTTCCGCAGCCTTCGCCGATAGCGATTTCGGCCTTCGTATGGGCTCTACAATAAATACAAACCGCCTCGGCTGCCTCAACACTTGTTGTAACCGGCGGCGGCGAAGAATTGGTCAGGTTCGGCTTGATGATAATCAGCCCCTGTTTAGTCAAACGGGCACCGGCTCCAATCAGGTCAAGCGACCTGGTTATGCTGGTCCTATAATCGGCGAAATTTACTTTTGCTACCTTGCTCATTAGCGATAAATGGTTATAACGGTTAATGACTTTGAGCGAAATAATCCCGAGATAGGTCTTGACTGTCAAGAATTTTTGAGTAAATTTATACATCCCGGTAAGCTATGGGGAGATGACGGGATTAAAATTGATACGTGTTTTCTGGAGATGGACATGATAAAGGTCAAAGAACTTCGGCGTGGTTTCGGGCCGGTCGTTGCTGTTGACGGCATATCGTTTAATGCTGAAGAAGGAGAAGTCCTCGGTCTTCTCGGGCCGAACGGGGCCGGCAAGACAACCGCGATGCGCATCCTGGCGTGCTTTCTGAAGCCCGACAGCGGGACGGCGACTATTTGCGGGCACGATATTTTACAGAATCCCATCGATGTCAGAAGGTCGCTCGGATACCTGGCGGAAAACGTGCCGGCATATAACGAAATGACGGTAGGGGCTTTCCTGAACTTCATTTGCGACGTCAGAGAAATCAGGGGCAGAAATCGCAAGGAGACACTCGACCGGATTGTTCCGATGTGTTCGATTGATTCGGTTTACCATCAGAGTATCGAGACCTTGTCGAAAGGATACAAAAGGCGTGTGGGCCTGGCCCAGGCGTTGATGCACGACCCGGATGTGCTTATTCTTGATGAGCCGACCGACGGACTGGATCCCAATCAGAAGTATGAGGTCAGAAAGCTGATACACAAGATGGCAAAGCACAAGTGTATTATTATCTCGACTCATATTCTCGAAGAAGTCGAAGCCGTCTGTTCGAGGACGATAATCATTGCCAAAGGCCGGATACTGGCCGATTCAACGCCTG
>Ga0265594_1000882_pt1 | contig 24076 bp, 25 predicted proteins | sample saktaG_11_FD_190147 | JGI IMG/M metagenome (GOLD analysis project Ga0265594, IMG submission 190147) | Saline water microbial communities from Sakinaw Lake, British Columbia, Canada - sak_2011_5_24_80m | ecosystem: Environmental > Aquatic > Non-marine Saline and Alkaline > Saline ... | reverse complement strand
CAAAAAGAAGAAACGGTGGGTAAAGATAAACACCAAAACCAAGAACAATAATGCCAGGCTCCTTTGCCAATGCCCTTTTAGCCAAGTCATAATTGTTTATAAGTATAACAAAACTTTATTGGCCATTTTTTCATGTATTATAATGGGTGAGGATGATTAAAAAAATTAAAGCTTGGTTTAAGAAAGTGGTTTGCTTGGCCCTGAATTTTCCTGTTGCCGCCTTAATAGTTTTTTTTCTTCTGTCTTTATCTTGTCTTTATTTGCCGTTTGTTTTTCATCTTGACTCTTTTTGGGGTTTGGAATATCAAGAAAAATTTAATTTTGCTAGTATTTTGCTAAATTTTGACAGTCTTAACTATATTGTTGTCGCCAAAACCTGGTACCAGCCGGAGCAAATCAACAGTCTTTTCACCAACATCGCCGAACCGGCCCATTATTTCCCGGCTCATTTTCCCCTTTATCCGGCCCTAATCTGGCTCTTAGCTCAACTACCATTAATTAACTATCCTTATGCGGCTATTTTAGTTACCCTAGCCTCTTCTCTGGTGGCCGTCGTGGCTTTTTATCACCTGGTTAAGCTACTCTTGGGTGAAAAAAAAGCTTTGGTTCTATCCTTGATTTTTTTGGTTTTCCCCGCTCGCTGGTTGGTAATTCGGGCTGTCCCCAGCCCAGAGCCATTATTTTTAGCGACCATTATCGGGGCAATTTATTTTTTCAAAAGGGAACATTTTTTCAAAAGCGCTGCCCTAACAATTCTTGCTCAAACCATTAAGAGCCCGGGGATTCTCCTGGCCGGATCGCTGGGTTTAGTTACCCTGGCTAAGATTCATCAAAACAGAAATCAATTTAAAAAAGCCTTAAAAAAATATTGGCCCATGCTAATTACCCCAGTGGGCCTGTTGTTGGTGTTTTGGCTCTACTACCTGGCAACGGGTGATTTTTGGATGTATTTTAAAACCGGCAACAACATTCACCTTTACTGGCCGCCGTTTCAGGTTTTTAACTACCTGGAAGAGTGGGTAAGAACAATCTGGTTAGAAGACGTGGTCTTTATTTATTTGGCCGGGGGGGTCTTGTTATTTTCTCTTTGGGAAAAGTACCGCTTCGATATTTTATTTCTTTTCCCGAGTATTTTTTATTTATCGGTTCTTTTTGTTTCTCATCGAGATATTAGCCGCTATCTTTTGCCGGCAATACCTTTTTTGTTAATTGGTGGCGAAAAACTGTTTACCAATAAAAAATTCTTATGGACTTTAGTTGTTTTGTTGCCAGCGCTGTTTTTATATGCCGTTAATTTTATCTCTTTTAATGTTATGTCCTTAGCCGACTGGACGCCATATCTTTAAAGAAGGCTTGGCCTCTTTCGAATCAAGAACTTTTAGAAAAAATGTTGGGAAGAAATTGGGTAAATTGTTCATAGGTTTCTTGATCTTCGGTCAAAAGGAGAACTTGAGCTAATAATTCTCGATCACAAAGGAACCAAGGACAATCTTTTTGCCCGTTCGTCGATGAGTCTGGCGGCATCATTGTTCGCAAATAAGCATAAAGACGTTCTTGTTCAGGCTCAAGACGCAACCCGACTCCTTGGGCATAATTTCGGCTTGATCGACAATAAACCCGGGCCTCTCTTAAACCTAAATTTTGGCCGTTGGCAAGAAACTCTTGGGCTTGATGAAAAAAACCCTCGTCTAACCTTCCTCCTAAATAGCGATATTCCTGATACGGCCTTGGTGATTGATCAGCCTCCAAACGAGTCATAATCTTTCTCCTTTAGCTATTAAACAAAAAAATAATCGTCTAGTTGGTTTTATTGCTATTGGGTTTTTTGGGCCTGTTTTGATTTTGTCTTCAAAAAAGAGAACTTAAAAGTTTTCCAGATCACCGCGTTATACATTAGCCAGTTATAGGGTAAAACTAAAAAAACAATTATTGCCGGTAAATAAAATTGACGATACTGGGGGCCAAAAATTTTGACTAATAAATTGCCAGCCAAGGGTTGGATTATTAAAGCCCCTGCCGAAGTCAGGTTGAACTGTAAGAATTTCTTGAACAAATCAACCGGACGAGTAAACTTTTTTTTGGCAAAAGTCCATAAATTATTCCAGGTGAAATTGGAAATTATCGCCAGCTCTGTCGGTAATAACCAAACCAGCCATTCTGTCCAACCAAGACGAGAAAAAATCGCCAAAGAAATCGCATTAACTAAATAACCAACAAAACCCACCACACTAAATTTTAAAAAACTTTGGGTTGCCGGATCATGCCAGCGAACCAAAAAACAGCTGCGAAAAATGTCTATCGCCGTATTGGAGGCAATTTTTGACTCCCCCTTATCGCGCAGACCAAACTGAAGAGGAATTTCTTTATATTTTGCTCCCAAGGCAAGCATCTGATAATAAAGTTCCACTTTATAGCCAAATTGAAACGAGTAAAGTTTTTCTAAATTAATTTTGTCAACGAAACCCTTGACTCGAGACGTCTTTAAGCCGGTCGTCGGATCAGTAACCGCAAAAAATAATTTTCCGGGAAAAAACATAATAAACCTGGCCAAAAGACCGCCGATCTCGGAAAAGAAAAGTCTCTTAAAACCCCAACCCTTAGGATTTGAACCCCCCTTGATTTTTCTTGAACCAACTACATAATCATAACCCTTGTCAATTTCTTTTAACAGAAGGGGGATATCTTTAGGCGGATGCTGAAAATCAGCATCAAACTCAATCAAAACATCAGCGCCCAGTTTCTCCATCGCATAACGAAAACCGACCACATAAGCCCAGCCAATTCCGGCCTTTTTTTTATTCAAATAAAGGTGAAGGTTGGGGTATTTTTTTTGCTTTTTTTCGACAATTTTATAAGTGCCATCTGGAGAAGTATCATCCACCACCAAAAGGTGCATTTGCCAATTGGTAATTCGAGGGAAGGTTTCGGTGAAAAGGTGATCAATCATTTCCCCAATTACCTCGGCCTCATTATAAGTAGGGATAATAACAACAGCGGTCTTGACTCCGTTCATAATAATTGAAATATAACACAAAAAAATAAAAAACCAAATTTTTCGTCCACAAGATCCCGGTACTTGAGGATAAATATTTAATGTTAAAATGGGACAGATGATTGTTCACACTTTGACCCTTTTCCCTGAAGTTTTTGAACCAATTTTTAATAGCAGTATCTTAAAAAGAGCCCAAGAAAAAAATTTGGTCAAAATTAGGTTGCATAATTTGCGCGATTGGGCCACCGATAAGCACGGTACCGTTGACGACCGACCCTATGGGGGCGGAGCGGGAATGATATTAAAGGTGGAGCCTGTTTATCGGGCTATAAAAGATATCAAGGGTAAAAATAAAAAATTAAAGGTTTTTCTCCTCTCCCCTAGGGGCAAACTCTTTAATCAAAGGCTCGCCCAAAAACTATCCGACCTTGAGGAGATTTTATTAATCTGCGGCCATTACGAGGGTTTTGATGAGCGGATCCGTCAATTTGTCGATGGAGAAATTTCTATTGGCGATTATATTTTAACCGGCGGAGAAATTGCTGCCATGGCAATTACCGATGCCGTTATTCGCCTTATTCCTGGTGTTTTAAAAAAGCCAGAGGCAACTCAAGAAGAATCATTTTCTAAAATCAACAATGGGAGCCACCTTGAGTATCCTCAATACACCAGGCCAGAAGTTTTTTTAGGAAAAAGAGTTCCCCGGATCCTTCTATCAGGCGATCACAAAAAAATCACTCTCTGGCAAAAACAACAAGCTCAAAAAATTACCAAAAAAAATCGCCCCGATTTATTTAAAAAGGGAGAATATGACCTTTAAAACCCTTGATAAAAGCTGTCTTTCCCCTAAACATAAAAAGGTCATTTTTGGGCTGCCTGTTTTCTTATTCCTTGTTTTTCTTTCTTTTAGAATTATTAATAAGGAACAATATTTTTACTTCATCCAAGAAGACGGCCTGGTCGAATATCTTCAGTCTTTTTTTTACTTATTAGCCGCCGTCTTGGCGGCAATAATCGCTGACCATTTTTTTAAAAACACGCAAAAAAAACTTGCTGTTGTTTACTTGTTATTTTCTTTAGCGCTTTTTTTCGTTGCCGGAGAAGAAATTTCCTGGGGACAACGAATTTTTAACCTAGAAAATCCCAACTTTTTTTCCCAACATAACAGGCAAGAAGAAATCAGCATTCATAATTTAGGACCTATTCAAGACCTGCTCCACTTTGGCTACATACTGACTGGATTTTTTGGCGCTTTTTCCTACTACTTGGCCAAGCCTTTGTTAAAAAAATACCAAAACTTGAAAAAAGACAATTACTATCTTCTTTTTTTACCCCAACCAGTGACCAAGCTTTATTTTCTATTTCTAGCCTCTTTCTACTTCTTCTTCGATTATATTAAAGAACCGCTAATCAAGCTTTTGGCTAAACTGCCAATCTCAACAATTGACCATGTTGGCCGAGATACCCTAATTTGGCTTAAGGTTAATCATTTATTTATTCGCGATTGGGTTACTCCCTACGATCAAGAGGTTTTTGAGCTTTTTTTGGCTCTAGGAGTTCTTATTTTTGTTTGGGAAAACTGGCGAAGAGTCAGGACCCAATCGAAAATCTAGCCGAGTTGTTTTTTCATTTTCGATAAACCCTGATCCAAGTTAGACATTGTTACTCCCAAAGAGGAAACTTTTTTATTACTAAGGGCCAAGTTCTTTTGCCAAAGACGAGAATTTTTAGACAGGCTTTTTTGATATTCTGTCAAGCTGCCCCTTTTAATTAAATCGGGGCTAAAACCAAATCCTCGGGCAATTTTTTGAGCTAATTGATAAGGAGACAGGCTTTCTTGGCCAACCAAATGAAATAGTCCTTCGTTTTTGTAAGTTAAAAAATAATCAACCCCCTGGGCAATATCATCGATAAAAGTAGGGGTGATAATTTGGTCGGCAAACATCGGATAAAGATTGTTATTCTCTAAACCGCTTATAATCTTTCTAACTAGATCCTGTTTAAGGGTAAATTGGGCCCGATAGGGAAAGGCAATCCGGGCAATAACGGCCGGAAAACCAGCGGCCAAAACGGCTCTCTCGGCCTCAAGTTTTGTTTGACCATACCAGTCGATTGGGTCCGGCTGGTCGTCTTCGGTATAAACCCCATCTTTTTGACCGGAAAAAACAAAATCGGTCGAAAAATGAATTAGACGCTGGCCATATTTTTGGCATTGAGCAATAATGTTTTTGGTGCCAATAACGTTAAGCTGATAACACGAGCCTTTTTTATCCCCTTTTTGGTCATGGGCCTTGGCGGTATCGGTAAAAGCGGCCAGGTGCAATACCGCTTTAGCATCTTGATGCTTGCCAAAAGCCTCTTCTAAAAGACTATTATTTAATATATCGATTCCCGTGGCTAAAGAAAAATCAACAAACTGATAACGATTGGCCAATAACTCGATAATTCGTGAACCAACCAAGCCCGATAAGCCGGTACCAACAACTTTTGTTTTCTTCATTTTTATCGTACTTAAGAATTATTCACCCAAACCTTAACTGAAATTACCAAGTCAGGCTTTTTTTAATTTCGGAAAAGCGGGGTAATTTTTGATCCTTTTCGGAAACTATTAACTTTTCTAATTTGGGCCAAATAATATTAATGTCAGGATCGTTCCAAACTATTCCCCCCTCCGAGTCGGGTTGATAAAAATTGCTGACTTGATAGCAAAAATCAACCAGGTCTGACAAGGTTAAAAAACCATGAGCAAAACCCTTGGGAATAAAAAAGAGCCGCTTATTTTCTTCTGACAACTCCACCCCCTGCCATTGACCAAAAGTGGTCGAGTCGGGCCGTAAATCAACGGCAACATCAAAAACCCGGCCCTGTATCACCCGAACCAATTTATCTTGGGCAAATTGGCTTTTTTGAAAATGAAGCCCCCGAAGCACTCCCTTACTTGACCGAGAGTGGTTGCTTTGAACAAAATCAACTCTAATACCATTTTGAACAAATTCCTTCTTGTTATAGGTCTCCATAAAAAAGCCCCGCTCATCACCAAAAACCTTGGGGGTTATTAAGACTAAGCCGTCAATCTTAAACCGGGTAAATTCCATTATTTTTTAGCCAGTTGCTGGTAAAAATCTTCAGCTTCTTTTTTCTTGTTTTGCCACCAAGCCTGGTTGTTTTGATACCAAGAAACGGTCGCTCTCAGGCCCTCTTCTAAATTATATTTTGGCTCCCAGCCTAAATCGCAATTTATTTTTTGCCAAGAAACGGCATAACGCCGGTCGTGACCAGCCCGATCGGGAACAAATTCTAGCCAAGTTTTAGGCTCTTTACCCATAATTTTTAAAATGGTTTTAGCTAGTATCAAATTATTAACGTCTTTTTTCAAACCGCCAACACAATAGGTTTGCCCAGGTTTTCCCTTAACCAAAACCGCCTCAATCGCCCGCACATGGTCCTCAACATAAAGCCAATCGCGAACATATTTACCATCACCATAAATAGGGATTCTTTTACCTTCCAAAAGATTAGTAACCATCCGGGGGATAAATTTCTCCGGATATTGATAAGGGCCGTAATTATTGGAGCAATTGGTAATTGTTACCGGTAGACCAAAAGTGTGATAATAAGATAGGGTCAGGTGGTCTGAGGCGGCCTTAGAGGCCGAGTAAGGACTGGAAGGGTCGTATTTAGTCTCCTCGTTAAATTTATCTTTACTGGTTAAAGATAGGGCGCCGAAAACCTCGTCGGTGCTAATATGATGAAAGCGGGTGACTTTAAATTTTTGCGCCGCTTCCAAAAGATTATGCGTTCCTAAAACATTAGTTTCTAAAAATACTTGAGGATTGGCAATTGAGCGGTCAACATGGGATTCGGCGGCAAAATTTACCACCAAATCTGCCCCCTTCATTACTTGAGTAACAGCCTTTTTGTCGGCAATATCACCGACAACAAAACAATAGTTAGAAGTTTTCTCTAACTTTTTTAAATTATCTCGATCGCCGGCGTAGGTTAGTTTATCGAAGTTAATAATTAAATCTTGAGGGAAGGTCTTATGGTGATAAAGAATAAAGTTAGTACCGATAAAGCCGGCCCCGCCGGTAACTAAAATTTTCATTCTTTATTAAAATAAACAAAAAGCTATTGTCCTACCAATAGATTCCCACGGACAAAGCCCGTAGTCTTGGCCCTATCTTGAAATAAGATAGAATTTACTAATTTACAATTTACAATTTCCAATAAATAACCAATGTTTTAATTTACAATGAAAATTTAATAATTTGAAAATTCATTGAAAATTGGTCGGTTGAAAAATTCGAAAATTGATTCCGCCATGGTCCTGGCCCTATCTTGAAATAAACTAAAGTCCTTTCCTGGTTGATAGTTTTTTTTGAGCCCAATACTGATTAGAATAAAATAGGCTCTCAAAAGTGCCGGCATCAGACCAAAAACCGTTTAATTCAAACCAAGACAATTTTCCCTGGTCAAGATAAAAATTATTAACGTCGGTAATTTCTAGTTCGCCTCTTTGAGAGGGTTTAAGAGTTTTGATAATGTCAAAAACTTTATTATCATAAAGATACAGGCCGGTTACGGCAAAGTCTGATTTGGGCTGAGCCGGTTTCTCTTCAATCTTAACGATTTTGGTTTTGTCTTGTGGATCAAACTCTGGCACTCCAAATCGTTCTGGATCAGAGACTTGTTTTAAAAAAACCAGTGCCCCGTCAGAAAAATTGCTTACTGCCTTGCCAATATCGGCATCAGTAGTATTATCGCCCAAAACCACCGCTATTGGCCCACCATCAGCAAAATCAGCCGCCAAAGACAGAGCCACCGGGATACCCCCCTCGCCCTCTTGAAAAGCAAATTCCAGGTGTTTTAAACCTAATTCTTGACCGTTTTTTAAAACCCTCAGGAAGTGGCCAGCATAGGGACCGCCGGTAACCACCAAAACCTCATCAATCCCGGCTTTAACCAAAGTTTGAATGGGGTAAAAGATCATCGGTTGATCGTAGACTGGGAGAAGGTGCTTATTAGTAGCCGCCGTCAGGGGCATTAACCTGGTCCCCAAACCTCCAGCCAAAACCACGCCTTTCATAAAGGTGATGATAACTCAAAAGAAAAGGGGTTGTCAAATCAGGGCCAGCAAAAGAATTGCTCCCAAAAGGGCAACCAGGAAATATTCCAAAACAACTCTAATGTCTAAATGGTCTTTTTTCTGCTGGTACCAAAGGCTCCAGGTAAAATACCACAAAGACAGGCCAATAACCGCTCCTTCCCTTTTTCCTGGCAGGGGAGGTAAAAATAAGAATACTCCCGCCCCCAGCAATAAAACCACCAGCAAAACCAAATAGGCCAAAAAGTTGGGAGTGCTTGATTTCTTCATAGACTACTGGCAACTGATTCTAAAAGGGCCCCTGATTGGGACAAAATAATAATTAATATTATCACTGCCAAAAAGCTAATATGAGCCAAATTGTCACCGGCTAAACGAACAGCCTGCTTCTTGCCGGCAATAAAACGATCAACCATCAAGGCGCCAATTAATAGGCCCGAAACAAAAATGGCCACCATCTTAGTAATTGTTAAGGGGTTAATAGGCTTTTTTGAAAACTCACCGGCTAGTTTTGGCTCTAACCCGGAAGATAAGAAAACTGATTCTCTTTCTGGAATTACCCCCTCTTGGAGTTGAGCCTGAGTCTGATTGGTAATAAGGCTAGTTGTTTCCAAGGTGGGTTTTTGGGCTATTGTTTTAGTGGGCGTCCCAAAAAGCTGAACCACAAGAGTAGTCTGTAAACCACCTAGTTCCCCCTCGACAACGGCAACGCCGATTTCCTGATAGCGACTATTAATCAGGTTATCTTTATGGCTGGGGGAAGTCATCCAGGCTGTAATCACGCCTTCAGCCGAAGCAAAATCACGAGCTAGATTTTCCCCAGCGTAAAGATAATCATAGCCAACCTCCTTAAAAAAAGACCAGGGTACCCGACCGGTTGGCGAATCGTGAGACCAATAATCAAAAGTAAACATATCGGCCGCTTTTCTTTGGGCCGCTTCATTAAGAAAGCTGTTCATACGCAACTTGGCTAAACCCAAGCCTGATCGCTCCTGATTAGTAAGCTCAATGATTCTTTCCGGAGTAATTTGAGAAGAATAACCCAAAACGGCCGGTTTATTCAGAGCCAGCAGTGATAGGCTCGATTGAACTAATAAAAACAAGAAGGTTACCATTACCAAAGAGGGCAAGTGAAGCAGTTGGGCTCGATAGTTATTGGCCGAAGAAGGAACAAAGAGGTGCTTCAGCCGCTTAATTTTTCTCATGATTACATATCATTTAAACCAACCAATTCTCTCTTGTCAAACGGGAATAATAGAAAAATAGATTCCCACAGGCTTTGCCCGTGGTCCTTTCCGTTTCGCCCTGTTCACCCGCCACAGGCGGGTGAACTATTGATATCGGTTTCATCCACAGGCTTACAGCCGTGGTTTTCACCTATCTTGAAATAAAAAATAGGGTCAACGGCAACCAGGGTCTTTTCTATTGGTTATCTTTGCCGATTTTAGCACCCCCACTCTGGCTTTTTAAGAAATAAACAATCATTCCCCCAAGACAAAGAGCCAAGAGTAAAATCACCAAAAACCTTAACCAGTTAAGCGAGGGAGTCTTTTCTTTCGCTCGTGCCTGAGTTGGACTAGGCCAAGGGGCGTCGTTTATTTCCCGACTAGATTGGCCTAAAACAAAAGGCTCTTCATCACCGCTTTCTGAAGTTAAAAAATGATCAGTTTTAAAAATAAACTCCTGGCTATAAATAATCGGTTTTTCCAAAGCCACAATTCGGCCAAAATATTCCCCTGGTGGTAGCTGGGGTAATAAATACTGATGGTCGGTGGTTTTTTGCTGAGTCAGTTGGTCGCTGGCCCAAGCATAACCAAAATTGGGATACTCCTCTTGCAGGCCACCACCACCACCACCACGAGAAAACTGATCATAAATCACCCGGCTAAGGGTGGGGCAATTGGTTTGCCAAGATAAAACATTATCCACCAAAAAAATATTAAAAATTTCCAAGCTCTTTTTAAGAAGGATTTCATCTTCGACTCTATTACCGGCCCGATCAGACACTTGGGCCCGCAACCAATAATCACCCAAGGGTAAATCATCATTAAAATACCAAGGATTATCCGGTATTGGTCGCCAAGAATCGGTCCAATCCTGATAACGATAATAAAATCGAGGCGATTCCTCCACCCCCGACAAATCATCCTCAACCTCAACCCTAATAACGAGGGGGCTGGAAAATTTGTCTTGAGAAATAGGTTTTTGCCAACTAATTTGGGGCGGAGTCTGATCAAAAATAAATTTAGCCTGATGATTAATCAGGGCTAATTGACCAGACTGATTATAAATCTTGGCTCGTAAGCTAAAAGCCCCCTCTTCTTCCGGATACCAACGATAAGACCAGTAATAATTTTTTTGATTAATTATCTGATCGGTAATATCCCACCAAGATTGTTCATCGGATGAATACTGCAAAATAATTTTTTCAATACCCGCTTCGCCTTGAATATTAACAGTTAAATTAACCGCTTCATTAAAATGAATTTTCCCAGTATTTTTCGGTTCAAGAAATTCTCCCTTAGAAAAAGTTTCTACTATAGTTGGAACGGGAGAGGGAGAGGGAGAGGGGGCCGGCCAAGTTTCACTCGGGGTCGGAGTAGGTGTAGTCAGAGGAATTTCATTGGCCATGATCACAACTTGATCCAGAGCCAGCATTACCGGCTGGCCGGAAATAAGCGGCCTAGCATCGACCTTTAATCGCCAAGGTTTTTCTAAAATAAGATCTAACCCAAGAAAAGCCTCTTTTAGAAAAAACTCTCTCCTTTGGCTTTGGCCGGAAAAAACCAGCCAATTAGCCCCTTGATCAGGAAAAATCTGCCAACCCTGCCCCCAATCAAAATATAAATTAACCACTCCGATTGCCGGAGTAACGCTTTTTAAGGCTAATAACAACTGAGGCTGATTGGACAAGAGGGTTAACGAGGAAGGGTTAAAAGTAAAAACCAGTTCTTTCTCCGGGTTTTTACTATCAAAAAAGCCCTGAGAAAAATAAAACCAGCGATCTTCTTTTTTTAGGGCCGGCAAGGAAAAGGCTTCTCCCTGACAAAGCCAAGACCAATTGGGCTCTAAGCAAAAAGAATCGTAAAAAGTGTTATCAGCAATTTTCTCAACCAACAAGGGCTCCTCTTGAGCGCCAACTATCTCGAAGCTAAAAGGAAAAAAAACAATTAGTAAAAAAAGAAGAAAAATAAACCTTTTCCCCCAGTTCATTTTAATAAATTAAATTAACCCCCTTAGGATTATGTTTCTTGGCTCAGATACTAAATAATTTAATATAATAAATAGGGCAAAAAACTGAAAGACGGTAATAATTAAAGAAAAATAGTGATGTTTTTTAATAAGACCAGCCATGGGGGTGTTTTTTATACCAGGCAACTAGCGACTGAACAGTTTCTTGTAAGCTTTTTTCCGGTTGCCAGCCTAATTCTTTTTTAACCTTACCAAGGTTAGCATAAACCTTGGCGTATTCACCTTTTCTTGCCGACCCTTTTTCCAAAGGAAATTTAGCCCCGGTAATTTCCCAAACCCGATTTAGAATTTCTAGGACTGAATTACCCTGACCGGTACCCAAATTAAAAACCTGATGAGGCTTAGCCTCTTTTTTCCCAAGATGGTCAAGGGCCAAAACATGGGCTTTAACCAAATCTTCCACATTGATATAGTCTCTAATTGGAGTCCCGTCGGGGGTGTCAACTTTGGGGCAGGTTAATTGAAATGGTTCAATGTTTAAGGCACCGCGAACGGCATTTTGAACTAACAGTTGAGATGGTTTTTTACTATCACCAATTAGGCCGTCGAAAGAAGCACCGGCAACATTAAAATAGCGAAAAATAATCGATTTTAGGGGAAACAGCTTCGAAAACCAAAAGATTTCTTTTTCGGCCATAAGCTTTGACTCACCATAAGGGTTAACTGGACTGGTAGGGTGTTTTTCGTCAATCGGTAGATATTTGGCTTCACCATAAACAGCACAGGTGGAAGAAAAAATTAGCTTATCAACCCGATGTTTCTTCATTGCCCGCAACAAGTTAAGAGTCCCCAAAACATTATTTTCAAAATATTTGTCCGGTTCTTCCATCGACTCGTTGACTAAACAGAGAGCGGCAAAATGCAAGACCCCATCGATATCATTCTGGGTAAAAACAGCCCCAATGTCGGCGGCCTTTTTCAAATCACCCACCACCAGATCAAGACCGGAATATTGGCCTTTTAAAACATCAATTACTTCTTGGTAACCTCGATAAAGATTATCAAAAACTAACACCGAATGGCCCGCCTCTAAAAGCGCTCTAACAGCGTGAGAGCCAATATAACCAGCTCCACCGGTAACTAAAACTTTTTTCTTATTCATATTTTGGTAGGGCTACTTGTTGTTGAGAAATCATCAAGCTGTTAACGGGAACAGAAAAATACCAGCCCAAAAGATTGGCAACCGAAAAACCAACTCGCAAACCAGTAAACGATCCTGGCCCAGGATTAATCTTTATTTGTTTAATACAGTCTAATGTACAACCCTTCTTTTTCAGAAAAATAACAATATTATCTAGTAATGATTTATCTTTTTGCGCTACCCCAATTGTTTTTCTTTCCCCATCAAGACCCAAAACAATCTTTTTGCTATCGCTAGTATCAATAAACAAAATAACCCTACCACCCTTTCCCTTTAAGTTTTTAGTTTTAAGCTTAAGTTTTGACATTTAAGTTTTGCCTGCCCGCCATAGCTTCGGCGGAGGAGGGAGCTTTAAGTTCTTTCTATCACTGTTATTTTCCTTTCGTTTTCTCTTTTCTCATACCCAAAGTATACCTCAATTCTTTTTTTGGGCAACAAGCTTCTAGCCCGATCGGCCCACTCAATAGCAATTATATTATTTTTATCAAAAAGATCTGTTATCCCCAAAGCCCGAACCTGGTTATCGTTCTCAAGCCGATACCAATCAAAATGATAAAATCGGCCGCCACTTTTAAGAGGGTAGTCACGGCTCACAATAAAAGTGGGGCTTAAAATTCGCTCTTTAATACCCAAACCCTGGGCCAACCCTTGAAGAAGGGTCGTTTTGCCTCCTCCCAAATCACCAAACAGGGCAATGGTTGTCCCGGGCCCTAAATTAATGCCAATTTTTTGGCCCAAAGCTTTAGTTTCTTGGGCGCTTTCGGTAAGATAATCCATAAACAAACCAGGCCAAATAAAATCCCCAAAGTATCAATGACAATATCTCTTAAGGCTCCTTGTCTGGTGGGAACATAAAGTTGGTGAATCTCGTCAGTCACCGCCCAGGCAAAGGTTATTATCCCCGACCATAAAAATGGGAAAACCCCACCCAGGGTATTTTTAAGAGCCCGATACCAGAAAATAACAAGCAGAGTATATTCTAGAATATGTAAGCCTTTAAAAACAAGAAAGTTAAGCCAGTCTTTGGGGCTAACAGCAAAAGCCGCTCGAGAAGAAAGATAAAAAATTAACCCCATTAGGGCCAGAGGCGGCAACCAAAAATTAATTAGCCTCAAGGTTTTTTTCATAACAGTCATTATAACGCATCGGTTCGGGGCGTGCATATGCGTTGGCCATAAAAAGAATTTAGGGAATTATTTTTCTTAGTACTCTGGTCAGGCCGACCCCAAAATTTAGCACTCCTCCTGACAATAACAGCCAATCCGGCAGCCAATTCTTACCTGGTAAAGAAGAAGATTCTTTTCTTAGTTTTGGTCTGGGGTTGTCTTCGGCCATAAGATAAGTTTTTAGAGTTGGGCTGGTTGTCCTACCAGTTTCTGGCTGATCAGATTGACCTAAAATACTAATCATTTCAGGGTTTTGATCCTCAGCCGGTGCCGCTTTTGCTATTGGCGTGGGGGTAGTCGTGACCGTTGGGCTTTTAATAAAACAGCCTCGGTTGGCCTCTCCGGGGCTTGGTTCCTGCAAACACCAAGCCCTGTCCTCATTCTTACCCCAACTTTGACCAGCCACCGTTTTAGAATAAGAAAAGTGGTCTTTTTCTTGACCGGAAGAATTAAGCAGGTAAACTTCATCACCAGTATTATTAAAAATATTTCTACCCAAATTAACAAGCCCCAGACCATTGGCCTTAATCATCAAAGAAAACTTTTGGGGAGCACTGCCGCCATTGGCTAAATCATCCAAAAACCAGTTCTCCAAATCAACAGTAAAATTGTTAGCATTATAAAGTTCCACCCATTCTGGCCCTTCGCCAGGATTAGCCATAACTTCATTGAGAAAAATATTGTCATAATTTTGGGGTAGGCTGATAGGATTAGGGCTTGGCGTTGGAGTTAAAATTAAAGTAGGGGTCAAAACCGGCGTTGGGGTTAGGGTGGGGGTGGGCATGGAACTTGGGAGTAAAATCGATGTTGGAGATGCTGTCACAACCGGGGAAGGAGTGAACATGGGGGTTGGATCTAGAAATAAAAAGCAACTATTTTCGTTTCCAGGAGTTGCTTTATCTAAAACACCAGAAATCAGGTTTTCAGCTCTTGTTGCCGTCGCCCAGTTAGCAACATTACTCCCCTTGTCCAAGGGGTTAATTCTCTCCATAGAATAGTAAATTCCATCTTTTTTCTTCCCGGCCGGCCAAGAATCACCAAGGGCACGGTCTACTTCTTCCCCACTAGGGCTCTTCAATATTAAGTCTCCGTTGTTGGAATTTGCCAAAGAAAAAGAAGCGCAAGAAGGGTGGCCATTACAACGCCAAATAAGCTCTTCGTTGTTTAAAATAGTCCTGTTTTCTATCTGATCCGCTTTGGAATAATAAGAAATCAAAAAGAACCCCCCCTCCTCTATCTCAATTATTGGCTCATCTGGAAAAGTAAATGTTGTATTTCCTCTCAAAAGATTTTCAATTTGCCACCCGTTTAATTGGATTTTTTGACTGGTATTATTCTTGAGCTCTATCCATTCGTCTTGAGAAGACTTACTAGACCCCATCCACATAATCTCGTTAATAATCACCTGAGCAAAAACATTCTTATCACCAATAAAAAACAAGAAAAAAACCGCCGCTCCCATTACCAAAAACAATTTTTTCATAAAAAAATCTTAATTTGAACACTAAAAGATTTTTGTTATCCTTTTTTAAATACGGTAAAGTATTTAAAGGCCAAAAAATCGGCATTTTTTAAAATTCCGTTTCTTTTAATAGATTCCCACAGGCAAAGCCTGTGGTCCTTTCCGTTTCGCCCTGTTCACCCGCCACAGGCGGGTGAGGTATTAGTATCGGTTTCATCCACAGGCTTACAGCCGTGGTTTTCACCTATCTTGAAATAAAATACGGTAAAGTATTTATACTAAATTTTTTCAAACCCCAAACCCTACTTCTCTATTTTTGGCCCAGTTTTTCATAAAAAGTTTTTTCTTTAAAACCGATCGTTTTAAGGGCTCGGGCAACTCGGGGATGGGTAGAAAGCGGTTCTTTTGGCGGCTTGTTTTCTTGCGGATAAAGAAAAAGAAAATAAACTAAAACTACTAATTGGGGTTGCGAATAAAAAATGTTGGCAATTTTGCCAATAGTGATGGAGCTGGTGTCTAGTTCTTGTTCGATTTTTTGATAGGAATAACCCTTAAGAAGCAAAATCCCCACTTGTAGTCTTTTAGCCAAAACCAACCGTTCAGTAGGAGTAAGCAAGCTTTCACAAATTATTTGCCAATCGTCTTTTTTATCAATCGCCGCCAAAAATCGATCAAAATCAGCAAGAATCTTATTTTCTCTTTTTATTGATAGTGATTTTTTGGGCAGTTTGGTCAATAGACTAATCCTACTCCAAACAAAAACCTTTTTGCAACCCCAATTACCACTTAAATACGGTAAAGTATTTAAGTAACCATATTCCGGCATTTTTCCCAAAAAATACCCGATTTTTAAAATACGATATAGTATTTTTTTATGCTATTGGGGCTTAAAATATATTGGCAACGAGGAAAAGAAAAAAGGTTTAAAAAAAGGGAATTTATAGTTTTGGGGGGGTGGAGGAGTTCTGTCGGTTTTTGCTTGTACTTTAGTGATAAAAAAACTATTAAAAGTGTAGTTGGAGGTTGCCTTGCCCACTGAAGTGAAAAAAACACCGCTTTTCTCTTACACCTTCCAGTTTACACCTTAAAGGTGTGTAATAATATTCCGGCATTTTTCCCAAAAAATACCCGATTTTAAAAATACGATGTAGTATTTCTATAGTTTTAGAATTTAAGATATATTGGTAACTAAAAGAAGAAAAATTTAAAAAAGGCTGGGGTTTGTAGAATGAAAAAGTTCTATAAGTTTTTATAAGTTTTTGGTTGAGCCCTAACGGTAAGAAAAACTATTGAGGGTGTAAAGTATAAATAAAAGAGGGGGGGGGTTGGGTTTTTAGAGACTTCAAAAGGGCTATCTTAAAACATACGGTCTTTCTACTAATCCCCAACTATAATAATCGGTCAACTTCTTGTCAGGACCATACCAGGGATCATTAATAACATAATCGTCCCCGTCCTTTTTAACCAAAACAATCCAATGGCCATCACCACCCAAAGTAATATGAACAATAACCGGATTATCCCTGGTTAATTCGGCGTCAATAGCGCTTTTTGATATTTCAACGAAATTTTGATCAACAAAAGAAGGAAAAGGCAAAAGCATATAGGCCTGATATGGGCGGTTTGGAAGAAAAAATATTGGATTATTGGCGATCCCGAGGGGGGTAATATCAGCTCCTCTGCTTTTATTAACCATGGCCACACTGTTAATTAAACAACCAACTTGACCGATGGTCATATCAGAATGGCCAATTAAGCTGTTACACCAACGGGAATCCCGCTGACTGAAAAACCAACCAGTGTTCCCAGATGAAAATTCACCAGCGCAAGTTGAACCAGCTACACCAACTCTAGTCCTAGTAAAAGAAAAAAGACTGGCCAATTCCCTTTGGGCTTGAGCAAGCAACTGTTGATAGCGAGCTTCGTCATTTTTAGTTACCTCCAGTAGTCGCTCCTTCTCTCTTTTTTGTAAATCTAGAGCGGCATTTTGCTCTCTTAATTGAACCTTCAACCCTTCTAGCGCGGCTTGTTTTTCTTCCTTTAGACTTTTTTGCCGATCAAAGTCTTGCCTGGCTTCTTCAATGGCGATCATTAACATCTTATCGTGCTTTTGAGCCACCTTAAGATATTGCTGATTTCTAACAAAATCCTCAGCACTATCGCTGGTTAACCAATAAAAAGCCGGGTCAATTTGGGAGCCCTTATAAGTGGCCACAATCCGGCGCAATAAAATTTGGGAAATTTTATCCAAAGATAGGTCAAGCTTGCCGATTTTGTCTGATAATGAAGCAATTTCTTCTTCCAAAACAACAATGCTGGCCTCGGTTTGGGCAATTCGCAAGGTGGCCAGTTGAATTTGTTGGTTCATCTGAGCAATTTGCGAAGAAAGAGTTTGTTTTTGTTCTCGGGTTTGGGCCACCTTATCTTCTAGCTCCTTAATCTCTTGCTGAATTTTTCCTAAGTCGTCAGCCGAAATCGCCCAGGTTAAGGGGTGCCACAATAGACCACCTAAAAACACCAATAAAAGAGCTAATCCCAAGACAATTTTTTTACTCATAAGTTACTAAAAGCTTATCGTAAATAGCGGCGGGTGGCAATGTAACTGCCTAGGCCACAGATAAAAGAAGAAAAGAGGGTGGTCGCCCCCAACAGGGCCAGCAAAAAGTTTTGAGACACCGGGAAAACGCCAATATCGGCAAAAAAAGAAAAGCCAATCAGGGCCTGGCCTAATTGAGTCAGAGCCAAATACATGCCACCAAAGCCCAAAATCGCTCCCCAAACCCCATAAATTACCCCCTCCAGAAGGAAGGGCGATCGGGCTTGCCAAGATGAAGCTCCCAAAAGCTTTAAAATTTCCACCTCGTCTTTTCTTAAGGCAATTTTCATTGAGGTAACGACAATCATTAGCAAAAAGCTTTGGAAAATCAATAGCACTCCTCCTCCCAAGCCAACCCTTCTAATTGCCCTGGTCCAGTCTTTTAAAGATTCGGCGATATTTTCGGCATAATCAATTTCTTTTCTCCCTCCTTCGGAGACAGAAACAATCGGCTCTTGCTCTAGAATGTCGGCAATTTCTTTTAGATGGTCGATTTTAAGAGCCGAAACCTCAATGCTGGCCGGTAAAATTTCGGCCGTCACCATCTCTAAAAGCAAGGGGTTGTCTTTGTTGGCGGCCTGATAAATTTCTAGAGCCTCATCTTTAGAAATATAGGTAACTTCTTCGATTTTGCCGGTCGCTTCCAGACGAGAAACCAAACCATTGATCTCACCTTGAGTGGCCGAGTCTTTTAAATAGGCAATCACCTGAGGCTGACTTTCGAAAAAATTTAATACCCGCTGAGAAATAAAAGACAGAGTGGCAAAGGAGGCAATTAAGAAAAAAGCAAAAGATAGCACCATTATGACCAAAAGCGACTGGTAGGGTGATCTTCTAATATGGCTTAGGGCAACGATTAAGGTCTTCATGATTCTTTTTTAGCTTTTTTTTGATAGCCAGATTGGTTTTCGTCTCGAATAATCTTACCCTGATCGATTTCCACCACTCGAACTTTTAGCGAATTAACAATGTCTTCGTCGTGGGTGGCCACTATTAGGGCGGTGCCTTCTTGGTTAACTTTTTTCAACAGTTTAATTATTTGCCAAGAGTTAGCCGGATCCAAATTGCTAGTCGGCTCATCAACTAATAAAACTTTAGGTCGATAAATTAAGGCTCGGGCAATGCCGGCCCGCTGTTTCTCCCCTTCTGATAATTGAGCGGGAAAAAGATTAGCTTTACTAACTAGGCCAACCAATTCTAAAACCTCCTCCAGGGTTTGGTGGGGAGTATCAAAAATATCCAGGGCGATTTCAATGTTTTCTTTTATCGTCCGATCGGCAATTAGCTTTAAATCTTGAAACACTCGGCCAATTTGACGCCGCAACCAAACCACTCGCCGTCCCGAAAGACGAGTCGAAATTACCTGATCTAAAAACTGAATTTCTCCTGAAGTGGGCAAAATCTCATAAGATAATAGACGAAACAGGGTGGTTTTACCCGAACCAGAGGGCCCAACCAAAAAAATAAACTCACCGGAAACCAAATCTAAACTAACCTCATCTAAAATCGTTTCCTGGCCAAACTTTTTAGTAACTTCTTTTAAGGACAGAATGGGTACCGCTTTTGCCATAAACTATTGGTCATTTTTTAATCTAACACTTTCAGCTTACCAATATCCATTAACCAGCCCGCCTTTTCGGCGCTAAAGGTTTCCCCCCAAACCTCAACCTTTCGACCAATAAAATCATTAAGATCTAAAACAGAGGAAAACAAAAACACGGTTTGCGATGGGCCCCCCTCTCGCAATAGATGATGGGTCCCCTCGCCGTTAATACCCCCCTCAGCAACTTCGCCAATAGCATGATCGGAAAAGGTGTCTTTGTCTTGAACACCAAACTCTTCCCCCTTTTGGGGCTTTTGACCCTCACCAACTTGGCTCTGAAGCTCTTCTCTTGTCGATGAAGCAGTATTTGATAGCAACCAACCGGAAAAAGCCCCCAGAAAAACAATAACCACAACGCCCAACACAAGGGCCAGGTTCTTACCTTTAATCAGGGCCGACCAATCACGACTCCGACGAAGCTTTCCCTCCGCTTGATTCGGTTCTTGAGGGGGTTGATTGTCTAGGTTAATTTCTTCAATCATTTCTTTTTCTAGTTAACAGGCTAAAATCACTATATCATAAACCCTAAGATGTTGCCAAGAGCCTAAGATTAGCCTCAAGAAAGGGCTCCAAGTCTCCATCCAAAACCCCTTCCGCATCAGAGGTTTCGTAATCGGTTCGCAAGTCCTTAACCATTTTATAGGGGTGCAAAACATAAGAGCGAATCTGGTTTCCCCAAGAGGCGGTTCGATATTCCCCCCTGGCTTCGGCCTCTTTTTTCTCCCTTTCTTCTTCGGCTAGGGCCCAAAGCTTATTTCTCAATAAATCTTGAGCGATTTTGCGATTTTGCAACTGACGCCTTTCTGATTGGGAGGTAACCACAATCCCAGTTGGTTTATGACGCAGGCGAACCGCCGTAGCTACTTTATTGACATTTTGACCACCATGACCACCAGCCCGAAAAGCTTCAAATTCAATATCATCTTCGTTTAGTTCAAAATCTGTCTCCGGCAAAACTGGCAAAACTTCAACTCGAGCAAAAGAAGTTTGGCGCAAATTATCAGCATTAAAGGGCGATTGGCGAACCAGGCGATGAGCTCCTTGTTCACGCTTTAACAAGCCATAGGCATTGGTCCCCTCGACCTTCATAGTAGCGCTTTTAATACCGGCTTCATCTCCGGCAGAACGATCCAAAACCTGATACCGAAAACCTTTTCTTTCAAAAAACCGCTGATACATTCTTTCCAACATTGCGGCCCAATCCATCGCTTCAGTACCACCCTGACCGGCTTGGATGGTCACAATCGCCGGACCAGAATCATACTTTCCGGAAAAATAGAGCTCTTTTTCCAAAAGCCCAATTGCTTTTTGCCCTTCCCCTAAGTCTTCCTCCTCAACTAAAAGCTGGGCCATGGTGATTTGATCAATTAGGGCCTCAAGAGCAGATATCTCCTGCATTACCTGAGCGGCCGCCTGATGATTCTGCCAAAAGGACTGACTCTTGACTTCTTCTTTTAATTTAGCCAGTCTTTTATTTTTCTCCTCGATGTTTAGCTTTTCAATGATGATAGCTAGTTTTTGGTCTAACTCTTCTTTATTCATAAGCTTTAATTTTTAATTATTAATTTCTGTTTTTAAAAGTTTTTAGCTTTAAGCTTAATTTATTTCTATTCACAAACACACTGACAATCAGGAAAAACTTCTTTAATCAGCTGCTCTTTAACCTTTATCAATTGCTGTTGAGGAAGTTTTTTAATATTTTCAGTCAAGGTTTCCAAAGACTGGTCAAAGTTAATATCTTCAGAGCCCGACTCATCTTTCTGCTGATCTTCATTGCCAACCAATTGAGGCAGAGGTGTCAGATCTTCTTTTTGGGGCCAGCGAACATGGCGACTAACCGTTTCTTTGGCCGGGGCCAAAATCTTGTCTTCAATGACTGGGCCAATCTTTTCTCCTAAAACTGATGACTGATCAAACCAGCTGCTGATTCGATCCGGGCCAACAAAATAAATCACCACCCCTAATAAAATGGCCAAAAAGATCAGTTTTTTATTTGCCCAAAAACTTGACACAATCTCATTATAATACAAGCCAATAAGAAAGATCAGTCCAGCCGGGTTTGAATCTGCCAAAGGTGGCGATAAATACCCTTTTTGCGGCGAAGCAAATTCTGATGGCTACCAATCTCGACAATTCGACCATCTTTCAAAACCACAATCTTGTCCGCTCGCCTAACCGTCGATAACCGATGGGCAATAATAATGGCGGTTTTGCCTTCTTTGGCCTGCCAAAATGACTCCTGAATCAACTTTTCCGACTCCGAATCTAATTGGGAAGTGGCTTCATCAAAAACGATAATTTGCGAGTTGGCTAAAATCATCCGGGCAATGGCCAATCTTTGTTTTTGGCCACCCGACAACTTCACTCCTCGCTCACCAACCAAGGCTTGATATTTCTTGGGTAAAGAGTCAATAAAATCAGCCAAATTGGCCATTTTGGCCGCCGCTTTAATTTTGGTCAAATTCTGCTGGCCTAGGCCATAACCAACATTGTAGGCAATGGTGTCATTAAAAAGTATCGGCTCTTGGGGAACAATACCAATTAGGGCCCGAAGATCATTTTTAGTTAGCTCTTTGATATTAACCCCGTCAATTAAAATTTCCCCCCGGTCAACATCGTAAAAACGCATTAATAGCTTAATAATCGTTGACTTACCGGCTCCGGAAACACCCACCAGGGCCACTGTTTCCCCCGGCCGAACCGTTAAGGAAAAATCGGCCACGGCTCCCTCTTTGCCTCCCGGATAAGAAAAATCAACATCGACAAAGGCAATTTCCCCTCTAACCTTCTTTAAAGAAACCGGATTGGCCGGATCTTTAACTAAAACAGGTTTATCCAAAACCTGAAAATAACGCTCTAGGTCTACTTGTCGAGAGGTTAAGTTTCTCAAATTAAAGAACATTTCGAATAAGCGAGGAAAGAAACTGTTAACAAAGCCTAAAATTAAGACAAAATCTCCGGCAGTTATTTGCCCAGACACTAACCGAAGCAGACCCATAAACAAAATAACCCCAATCCCCAAATTGGATAAGGCTCCTAAGGAAATATCCATCAGGCGAAAAGAGTTGGCAAATCGCCAAAGCTTATCAGCCCAAACACCAAAAGATTTTTTTAGCCGCCAGCGCTCCCAAGATTCTTTGGCAAAATATTTGACCGTTTCAAAGTTAATTAAATTATCGGTAATTATGGCCGAAATTTCATCTTCAGCCTCGTTAAACTCTTTTCTCCGGCGCATATTAATTAAAATCAAATAGCGAATTAGGAAAATATTAACTAGCAAAACCGCCACCAGGGGCAGGCTCACCCAACGATCAATACCGGCAAAAGAAACTAACATCACCACAAAAATAATGGCAATTCTAAACAGGCTCATTAAGTTGTGGAAAACCTCAAAAAAAGCGTTGTCGCCTCTTTTAAAAGCGCTAATTAACGAACCAGTATTTTTTTCAGTATGATAGGCAAAATCTAGGTCCTGAACCTGAGCAAAAACTTTTATTCTAGCCTCTTTGGCGGCCGGAATGAGGATTTTATCCCCCCAATAATAAGTCGCCACCGAAGCTAAATTATCTAATAATCTCACCCCAATATAAGCCAATAAAATTTTTAAAAGCAGTTGGTAATCTAAGGAAGCAAGGTTATCAACAAAGATTTTGTAAAAATATGGCTGAATCGCAGTCAGCATTGATCCGGCCAAAAGAAGCAAAACAAAACCGATAAACCTTAGCCGATAGGCTAATAAAAACTGGAAAAATAAAGAAAAAACCCTCATGAAAAAACCTTTTAACTATTCTAAGGAGAAACTCCTCGGAGAAGCTTCTTTAAAAAAAAGAAGTTTTACCCTGCTAGATTATAACATAGGCCTCAGGCTTTCTTGAAGAAAAATACCAGCTATTTTTTCCAATAGATCTTAGTTAAAAGGGCGGCATGATCAGATAGGTAAATATCACCACCAAGCGGCTGATTAGCAATAATTTGGGCCTGATAAAAACTATTAGGAAAATTTTTAATAAAAATATGGTCGGTAATTCCCGATCCGGGAGCAATCGGCCAACGAAAAATAACCGGCAAAACTATTTTTCCCCTGATGGGGCTAACCGGCTCAACTTTTGCCAAATCGACAATCTGGTTATAAAGCCCTTCTCCGGGCCGAATATTAAAATCGCCGGCCAAAATAATTTTTTTCTCCCCTAAAAGATTAATCTGATCAATTAAACCACCAACAGTCTGACGATTAATAGTTTTAGGCTTACTTTCCCGTAATAATTCCTGACCCCAGCCAATCCGAAAATGAACGTTAAACAATTTAATTTTTGTTTTCGGCAAAATCAGATCCATCGCCTGATAACCCTTTAAAAAAAGAGGTAACTCCATGACTAGTCGTTTAAAATCATAAAAGTAGCTTTCAATCGGATAAAACTGACCCTGACCAACGGGATAGCGAGACACCACCAATAGACCATTGGGACGAAAACTGGGGGTTTGATAAAAATAATCACAACCAATCTGGCCAAGCCGTTTTATTATTTTTCTCTGGGCTTTTTTTGACCAAACTTCTTGAAAACAAAAAATATCCGCCTCAACACTGGGTAAAAAATCAAGCAGAAGAGCAAGCCGAAGACGATAATTCTTGGTTATCAATGGCAGACCGGCAAAATTAAAGGAAAAAACAGTCAAGCTATTATTAGCCATATTTTGGATAACAGCACTTTTTATATTTCTTGCCGCTCCCGCACGGACAGGGATCATTGCGACCCGGTTGG
>Ga0265594_1000881_pt1 | contig 24086 bp, 23 predicted proteins | sample saktaG_11_FD_190147 | JGI IMG/M metagenome (GOLD analysis project Ga0265594, IMG submission 190147) | Saline water microbial communities from Sakinaw Lake, British Columbia, Canada - sak_2011_5_24_80m | ecosystem: Environmental > Aquatic > Non-marine Saline and Alkaline > Saline ... | reverse complement strand
GGCGATGATCCCGACGGCGTATCCCGCACCCTCTAGGACCCGGCCGATGAGGCCGACCCCGAAGGAGGGGTGGTCGACGTACCCGTCCCCCGAAACCAGGATCACGTCGAAGCGGTCGACTCCATCGCGCTTCGCCTCATCCATCGATATGGGGAGAGGCGGCGAGCCCCTCTTCCTCCCCCTTGCCTTTTTTCTCTTGTTCCTGCTCATCTACAGCCTCTCTTTGAGGAAGGGAAGGAGAAGCCCAGACCTCTCGTCGATGCACCTTCGGACTTCGAGCCCCAGAAACTCAAAAACCACCGCCTCGACGACCAGGTACGTCGTTGCCTTCTCCCTGAGGCAGCCCGTCAAGGCTCTGTCGCTGTGCCCCGCCGAGGCGTGGATGTGGACCGTCGGCTCGCCCCCGTCCCCGGGGTAGATTGTAGCAACGCCGAAAGTCTCCCACGCGCCCTCCAGTTTCTCTACGAATGGCGGCCCCGGCGGTATCGTCGGCTCCTGGGGGCCAGTGATGAGCCGCCCCTCCTTAAGGGCTCCGAGAAAATGGATCATGCCAGCAGCGACACCCTTCTTTGCCACGAACCGCTGGATCGACTCGATCAGATCTTCGCCATCCTCCAGCCTGATCACGAAAACCCTGCCGAGCCATCCTTCTGAGTACTGCATGAGATCTCCTATGAGAGAACGATCATAATAAAACCTTGACCCAAACCTTGACACTGACCGAAGCGGGCGCGACGGCCATAGATCGATCGACACCGTCAATTTATCCACACCGCCGATCTATCGACACTGTTATCTACTTGGAAGCGATTTTCAGCCGGTAAGCCCCGGACTTATCCGGGACCGTTGAACAAAGATGTGGGGGATTTGTACGAAAAGAATTTCGTCAGCACTGTTGATATCTCTCTTCGGCGCCATCGCCATATTCGTTATCGGTGCAGGCGCCATAGTGATAAACGAGGTGGAGCTTAATCCGCCCGGAAACGCCAACAAATGGGTCGAGTTTTACAACGACGGCGAAGAGGACGTCGATCTTTCCGACTGGGTCGTCACCATCGTCAACCTGCCCTGGAATGGGCCCATAGCGATCCCGGAGGGGACGGTCATCCCGGCAAGGGGCTTCTACCTCGCCGAGGGCGCCGAGCAGTGGGGCCAGGACTACAACGGCACAGTGACCCTGGAGGATGCCGCAGGCGTCAAGGTCGACGAGACCCATCTCATGACCGATGACAGCGACAGCGACTTCACTTACGGCCGCTACCCCGACGGCCTGGACACCGACCAGAGGTCCGACTGGAAGCTCATGAAGGCCACTCCCGAGGCCGAAAACGCCCTCAGCATGAAGGCTGTATTTAGATAACGTTGACCGAATAAAAATGAGATTCGGTGGACGGACCTGGATCCTTCGCTCAGAGAGCGACCTTCCAGGCCTATCTCACATTTTTAGTCTTTGGGACGAAGTACCCTGTAGTACCACCCAATGACCACCATATACCTTAACCTGGTAAATTTTCCGTATCGTGAAAGGACCCATACCCAGGTCAGGAAGGCGATAAGGAGCTGCTACATCTCGATTACAGACTCTATCGATTGCATATCGGTCGATCATTCACCGTTTTTATCAAATTTGCGAGAAGGACGGGCAGGTCACGATCCTGGAGATAACGACCATCGACAGGACGCACAAGCTCTACAAGCGTCTCGAGGAGTGAGCCGACGTTCTTCTTCCTCGGCGTGCACCTTTCAGGATGCGAAGATCCCGTCACATAAAGAATATCTTTTTACGCCATGAGATATCCTCTACCAAAAGAGGAACAATCTCCATGATCACAAGGCAGATCCTGCTGGCAGCGTTGATCCTGTACCTCGCCATCGGCTTTGGGCAGGCGAACCTGACCATCTCTCATCAGGTCTGTCCCGACCAGATCTGGCCGACGAATTCGGGAAAAGAGCCCACCGTCGGAAGGGTGACCCTGACGGTGGCTGGAGAGAGCTTGCCCAAGACGATGCCCCTGGATGCGGTCCTGGCGATAGATAGCTCCGCCAGCATGACGGAGAACGACCCCACGAACAGGAGGCTCGATGCCGCCAGGGGCTTTGTCATGAAGATGAATCCAGCCAGGGACAGGGTGGGCCTCGTCAGCTGGGACGAGGGGATCGACTTTTCCATGCCCCCAACGGAGAACTTCGCCCAGGTTCTGGAGGCGATCGGGAGGGTGGACAGCGATAAGGGGACGAACCTGGACCACGGGCTCAAAGAGGCGATCGACCTGTTAACGGCGAATTCGACGGCCGGATCGGATGGAAGCGTCAGGTTTGTGATCCTCCTCTCCGACGGCGACGGGGATTACACGCAGAGCGGAAGGACTGGGTCCCAGGCCGACAGGGCCAGGGGCAAGGGGATCGTGATCTATTCGATAGGGCTGATGCTCGCCGATTCTCCCGCGAAAAAGAGCCTGGAGGATATGGCCGAGACGACGGGGGGCAGGTACTATGAAGCCTGCGACAGCTCCGCCCTCGAATCGATCTACAATGCCATCGGGGAAGAGGTGGTAAACGTCATCGGAAGGGACGTCGTGGTCAGGTACGCCCTTCCCCGAGAGATCGAGGCTTTCGGCTACTCGGCTTCGCCATCCTCTGAGACCCGCGAGGAGGGCAAGAAGATTCTGACCTGGAAAGCGGGAGACATATCGGCCGGCGAGACCTGGTCGACCTCGTTTGACGTCAGCTCCAAAAGCGCGGGCATCTTCGAGCTCGGGGGGGCAGGCTCAGGCTCCGAGGTCGCCTACCAGCGGAGGAGCGGATTTGTCGATAGGGTGAAGATCGAGGGGATGCTCTTGGACGTCGCGGAGCTGCGGTCCGGGGCCTCGACGAGTTTGGATCTCGCCTTCGACTTCAGCACCCTCAGCGAGATAATAAAACCGGTCCATGAGGTGGTGGGGGAGGACGGCACTCACATCCTCTGGAGGTTTTCTGAATGCAACTCGGGGTGCACGAGAGATTGGGCGTTCCTCTCCGAAGAAGGCCAGATCGTCGTCGCGAGCACCCGCCCCTTCAGCCTCGGGACAAGAGACGCCCTCGCCGAGGACATCCAGAAGGTGATGGACATAATAGGCGCCACCGGCGCGAACGTCTCCGACTACAATCGGTCGACGGCCCTCAACTCCGCCCAGCATTACGCCAAGGACGCCGGGATATACCACCAGATAAGGTACTCCTTCGGCGGCGACTTCGACCTGACCCTGGTGGTTCCCGACTGCACGGTGAAGGAGGCGCGGCTCGCTATCACCGGCAACGAGATGGACTATTTCGCGGGCGTTGCCGACCAAGAGTATTACATAGACGGCGATTACGTGACCGGCTGCGAGTTCCACGACTTTCCCTGGGACGGCTGGTGCACAGCCGAGGATGCTGATATCACCGGGAAGATCTCGCCCGGGGACCGCAGGATCTCCGCGAGGAAGATATCAGACCCGCACACCATGGTCATAGAGGTGATCACGATCGCCCGGCCACAAAAAGAGTTCTTCTTGTACAGCGACGACTATTCATCGGTCTGGACCCCGGCGACCTCTAACGCCCTTCGCTCTCCCTCTGAGATGCTCTCGATATCTTCAGGGACGCTGGAGTGAGAAGGCCGTTATCGCTTGGGTTTTCCGTCAAGAAGCTTTCCAACCCCCCATTTCCTACAAGGGTCTCCGGCTTTCGTCTCACGTCGCCAGGACGGCAGATTTGTCATCTTGGCCTTGAAGTTTCGGTTGGAGCTGGATCCGTCCGGCTTAGCCGTCCCATTTTTTAAGTTAGAGTTATATAACATAATGTTAGATATACAAAACATTGATATACCTTGATGTGCGAAATATCCAACATGGTGATGCGGAGATGAATCTGAAGTACAAGGCGTTTTTGGCGCTGGGATCGTTGCTGATCCTGGCAGGTCTGCTGATGCCGCTGGCAGGCTGGGTGGGTGACGGGGATAATGCCTCAATCCTGATAACGATGGGCGTTGTGATAATCGCGGTGATGGCGCTATGCCTCTGGCAATATGGAGAGGATATTGAGGCGGACGAGAGGACGAAAAAGATCGGAGCTTACGGCCTTTCTTGCTCCTGGCTCCTCACCCTCGTCCTGCTCTTCCTCCTCTTTTGGGTCGACCGATTGGCCCTTATGGCCCTCACGGCGGGGGACGTCCTCCTGGTGGCGATCCTGGTGATGACCATCAGCGCGAAAGTCTTCCAGTGGCACCTATCCCGCAAGGGGGATGTAGAGTGAACCGGTGGGAAGATCGATGAAAACCAGGATCAAAGAGCTGAGGGCGAGGCAGAACCTCACCCAGGCGGACCTCGCCTCCATGGTGGGGGTGAGAAGAGAGACGATCCTCTTTCTGGAGAAGGGAAAGTACAACCCGTCCCTCAAGCTCGCCCACAAAGTGGCGATGGCCCTCGGATCGACGATCGAGGAGGCGTTCATCTTCGAGGAGGAGGACCTACTCTGAGAAGCCAGCCGCCAACATCCGACCGATGTCGGGGGGGGCCCGGTCAAGATGGCTGAAAAAGGGGCGCCGATTTACGGCCCTTCCTTTCTCTCCACCCACCTCCACTCCTTCGCCCCTTTTTTCCCCCTCCGGCAAACGGCCTTATCTCAATTCTCAAGGCCTCGTTTTTTCCGGCCCCGGTTCAATCTCGATCCTGCCACCTCGCCTTCAGCCCTCCCTGTTCACGACCTCGAAGCCGAATGACTCCTTGAGGACCTCGGGATTGAGCCTGCCTGCCACAAGGGTTCGTCTCGACTTGATGTCGTTCATGACGACCTTGGCGGGGGCGAAGACGTTGTGGTCCACCTTGAAGAAGTCGAAGTTGCACTCCTTGATGGTCTTGTAGAAGGGCGCGCCGTAGTCTCTGGAGGTCTCGGAGGGCATCGCCTTGAGGTAGCCGAGAAGCTCGTCGAAGGGCTCGTAATCGACGGTGTAGTAGGTCTCGCCGCCGTAGATTATGGCGTCGTTGGAGGCGCCCATGCATTTAGTGGCCTTGCCGACGACCGGGGCTATCGGGGCCCGGCCCCAGCCGGTCTTGATCGTCCTTATGTCAAAGCCCATGGTGAAGAGCTTGTGTAGGCCGGTCTCCACGACCCGGGCCGAGACCTGGACGAGACCTGCCACCGAGTCGGTGGGGGCGACCGCGAGCCTCAGGTCGGCGGGGTCGATGCCACAGGCCTCGGCGATCTTGTCGGCAGCCTCCTTGTCGGGGAGGGTGTTCGACTCCAAAAAGAGGACGCCGACGTCTGCGTACTCCTCGAACTCCAGGGCCTCGTAGAGGTCCTTGGTCTTCCTCGCGAGGGCCCGGGCGGGACCCGACCCCATGCCGAAGTAATTGCCGGACTTGATCTGCCACATCGCACACTGGGAAGCCATACAGGAGATGGCGGGGTGGTCTGTTGTCACCTGGACCCCAGGTAGTGGGATTCCGTCGATCTCATAGGGGACCGGCTGGATGTCGGCGAGGTCGGCCATGCAGAGCCGGCTGAGGTAGATTCCGGCCCCGAGACCTCCCTGAACCTCCACCCCGGCGTCGGCCACCACCGTCCCGTTCTCCACCCCCACCTGGAGCTCGTCGGCGTAGTCCAGCATCTCCTCGAATACCTCTAACCCAAGCTCGTTCAACGACTGCAGAGTTCTCACCTGGAGTTACCGATATGCAGGAGGCGATATAAATTTGCCGATGACAAAAAATTGAGAGAGGCGGCTGAGGGGGGGCGAGGGGGGGCGAGAGGACGGAAGATTGCGAAAGACGAATCTGAGGATGAATTGAAGATGAAACTAAGATGAAACTAAGATGAAACTAAGATGAAACTAAGATGAAACGAAGATGAGACGAAGATGAACCGAAGACTGAACAGGTCTCACATATGAAGTCGCTTCGACGACTGAACGACTGAGAGGCCAAACCTTTTCATCAGGCAAGAAGTAAGTCCGACCATATGTTCGAACCAGATGAGGGGTCCATGGTCTTAGAGATCGTATGCAGCTTCCTGGATATCACGCCCGATGAGATGTTGAAGATTGGCGACATAACCAAGAATATGATCTTCGATCCCAGCGTCGAAAGCGAGGAGGCGGCTGTCGAACGGCTCAAGGGTGCTCTAAAAGAGATGTCTAACGAGCAATCGGTGATAGCAGGCATGTTCATCTCGGGCCTTCTGCGGTGCAGCCTGGCACAGCAGTATATGCGAGCGATGGCAGAATATGAAGATGAAGGCTGCCAGGACGCCGAGTGAGAAAAGAGGACGGCCCGATGAAAAGAAGGGCAAAGCTTCAGCTGGCGATCCCCGCCACGGGGGCGAAGGACCAGGGAAGCCTCTTTCTGTCGGGCCTGGGAGATCTGTCCCTGGTTTTGTCTCGATCTCCGACGGGATCCGAGCTGAGAGGTCCATAGAATTCAAAGTCTGCGGGACCGGCGTCCATCGTCATCATCTCGTGGCCGCAGCCGTCGCCACAGCCTCCACCGCATCCGCCGCCGCAGCCACCGTCACCGCAGCCGTCACCGTCGCCACCACAGCCACAGTCCTCCTCGTCGGGACCTGCGCCTGCGATCTGCTCATTGCCGTACTGCTCGCTGCCGTAGACGGCCTCGTACTGGGCTTTCTCCAGGTCCATCTTGACAGGGACGTCTCCTGCGAAGACCGGCCTTCTCAGCTCTGCCAACATAAGCTCCAAGGTGACTAATCCTAATCTTGCCATTTTATTATCTATCTCCTGGATCATTTTCGACGATCTCTAAATCAGTGTACGGTGATTAACGTGAACTTACTATATATAGGTTACTAAGACCAGATTAGATGGACGGATGAGAACATATGTATAGATATGGGCGTCGGTGAGCTTTCGCATCTGTCTTGAAGAGAAAAACGAAGCTCACGTCGCGGCTTTTCAATGCATCAGTTTTCCAGCCCGGGCGGCGCCGACCACCTCCGGCCCTCGGCCCCTATGGCCGGGCCCGATCAATCCGACAGCTGGCGGACCGACGTCCGGAAGCCCAAAAGCCACGGGGATCGGAGAAAGTCTTTTACTGAAGGAGAATTATAAGTTCGCTGGCATGAAGACGAAGGAACTGATCCTCCGAGAGATCGAGGTATTTCCCGAGCCTTATCTCAAGGAGGTGCTCGATTTCGTACGCTTTTTGAAGGACAAATCCTCCAAGAGGGGGATCGAGGAGGCCATATTGAGCGAACCCGTTCTCGCCGAGGAGTGGTCGACCCCTGAGGAGGATGAAGCTTGGGAAGATTTGTGAAGGGAGATGTCGTCGTAGTGCCCTTACCGTCCCCTTGCTTCAGGTCCCGAATTCCGCAAATTCCCGGATCTGCTCAAGCTTCTCGTCGGAGAGGCCCGCCAGATCTTCCTGCTTGATCCATCCTTCCCGAATCTGCCGGGCGGAGACAAGAGGAAGCACCGAGCGGCGGCGGTCGCGCTTCTCGGCAAGCCCGCGCGCGATTTTCCGTGAGGCGGAGAGAGAGCCGCCAAAATCGGTGGGGAATCGATTTCAGCCGCCATCTAGCGGACGAAACGAGCGGCCATTCACATTATCGAATGGTTAAAATAATCTTTAAAATATAATCCCGGCGGCGGAGAGCGGCCCGGTGGCCGTAACTGCCGGAAGGTGAGATCACCCAGCTGCCCCCTCGACCCTCATTCATCCCCGGCAGCCCTCCCGCCCGGCGCGGAAGCGCCGGGCGGCGCACTCAAGATAGGCCAGAAGAGTGGAGCGCGGGGGCAGCGGGAGGGCCCGATCGACCCGACGGCCCGGATGGCGACCCGCCGACCGGAAGCCGCCGGGGATCGGACCGCCCGCCCTCACGGCGCCGGTTCATCCCTTCGGCCTCATTTTCAGCTTCAGGTCCCGAATTCCGCAAAATCCCGGACCCGATCCCGCTTCTCGTCGGAGAGGCCCGCCGGGTCTTCCCGCCCGGTCCATCCCTCCCGGATCTGCCGGGCGGAGACGAGAGGGGAGGATCGAGCGGCGGCGGTCGCGCCTCGCGGCCACCTCCGCGCGCTTCTCCGTCAGGCGGAGAGAGAGCCGCCAAAATCGGTGGGGGCGCCGAATTCAGCCACCAGCTTGCGGACGTGAGATGAACGGCCACGCACTCACGGAAGTAGGCGGCCTAAAGAGGCGAGACGTGAGATCTACTTCACCCACTTCGACCATTCCATCTTGTCATCTTTCATCCTCTGACGACTGTTTGGCGGTCATTTCTGACCAGATGAATCGGAAGTCTCATCGAGATACCGAAGGTAGGCTTCAATCATGGTTCCAGCAATCCTGCGTGCCTTAAATAATTCATCGTCTGTGGCGTCACGCAGTGCTCCACCACTCCGGCCTCGATGGCGGCCCTGCTGTATAGAAGCCTTGTTAGTCACATCCCCGAAGCAAGACCAGTCCTCTTTAGAAATCCCCAACGCCGATTTTGTCGTGTTTTGATTGCCAAACTTGAGAACAAGAGCATCGCGGATCTCATAGAGGTGCACCAGTTCATCGTTTGGGTCTCTCACAGCAGCGTTGTAACTATTAAGCAGCGACTTTAGAACGTCGTCGTTAGCCAAGTGCCTACTGACCAAATCACCGAGGCTATTTATCTTATCGATTCGGTCTTGTTTTGTGTCTACGACAATGTTTCCGTCCTTGTCACATACCTGAAAGTCGATTGTATGGCCTGTTACCTCGAAGTGCCCCGTTGCACATTTCATGAAGTAGTCTTTACGGCCATCTGGGTGGATGCAGATCATCGAACTGGACAAATGATATTCTCTGTGGCTGAGCAGCATTCCGGCCAGGAACCGGGCGTTTAGTTCATCGTGCAATGCGTCGCGTATTGAGGGGTTCGCCTCGTAAATCGCAGAATCTATCTTCACCTCTGCATTACCATCGGCGATTATCATGGTGTAATCGTTCTGTGAGATCTCGATCGGTGCCTCAAAGTAGTCGAGAGGCGAGAACTTCCACTCCAAGACAACGATTGGGTTCATGTGGCGTCACCTGTTACTGCTAAGCCTGTCGCACATTATTTTCATTCTTCACATGGTTGTACTTGGCGCGGTTGCAGCTGCGGCATAGAAGCTGAAGATTATCCCAAGTTGTGGTTCCCCCTAAGCTCCAAGGAATTATATGATCGGACTCCAGCATTTTTAGCTCTGGTCCACCGAACACGCCTCCACAGTGAGGACAAACAACCCCGCCCTTTGATTGATCATACAGTACACTGATCGCAGCATCTCGCCAACTAGGGGGAAACGCTCTAGCTCGGGGATCCGCACACTCAAGATTCTGCAGCATCTTGCAATTCAAGAGACAATTCTCCTTACAATATCCCTCGCAGCAAGAAACTGTGCTTTGTATCCCTTGGTGCCTCTCCACTTGCCTCTGCTTTGCGGGTAATCGATGCCAAACGTCCGAGCGATTTGCTGAGGGCGTCGTACAAACTCGACGAGATCAACCCATTGTTGATCGTTAAGATCTGATGGGTTTATCGAAAGCGCATAAGCTGCACCAATTACTGCACTAAGAGTCCGACGTTTATTAATGGGGAGACTTGGCCCTTTCAGACCAAGAACATAACCAACCCAGTTCTCAAACGCCGGGAAGAAGCTGTCTCTCATCTCCGAGTACGGCATTAAGGCAGGAGGTGTATCTGTATTGAGGTCCTGGTATCTCAACTGAGCGCAACAAGCATCGAGAGCAGCATCAATTGAGCCGTTGAAGCGACAATTTAGATCCTGAAGTGCGGATTTGTTCTGGAGGATGTTATCGAGCTTCTCAGCCTGAGCGGAGATAAATGCCCAGAGGAACGCCTCCGAAGCTGTCTGGCCTCTTGAAATCTCCTTTTCAGCCCACCAGCTCTCCCACATTTTCCTGGCAGCTTCGTCTTTCCAGGGATACTCTACTCCCAACGACTCAGCGGGTCCATCCTCCGCCAAGAATCGTTTTGCTGCGGGCCTTTCACGATCATATACTCCTGCAAGGCGGATTAAAGCAAGAGAGGGTGATTCGCTTCCATAATATGCTAAGCGTATATCCTGACCACTTAGAGGGGTCCCACCTTGGTTGATGCGACGAAATATTTCCAGACGCATGTCACCTAAACTCCGAAGCTTTATGACAGCCAAGCGGTACTTCTTAAAAGACTGTTGATAAGCAAGAGGCAGTTCATCGAATGTTTTGTTTGCGTAGTGAACGCTGTGAGGTGACAGATAGGGCGCGTCATCGCTACCAACCATTCGAAACTTGTTTTTGTAGAATTCAGATAAAGTAGTAATTCTCTGCTGCCCGTCTATGACGTCATTTTTCTCAACACCTCCATCAACAGTGACTTCAAAGAAGAATGCAGGAATTGATAGGTTATTGATAACAGACTCGATAAAGAGGGATTTAGTCGTATTATCCCACTGATCACTGTCCCTCTGGTAGTCTGGGATTACGAGCGTTCTATCGTGCAAATCGTCTAGTACCACTTTAACAGTAGTTGATTCAGAAGTGCTTGATTCTGGAATCAAAGGTTTGATCTGATCTATTTCATCTGTATCAGCCATATTTATCCCTCTAAGAATCTGCTACTCTGAAGACGGGAGCCCTGCAAGAGCATGGACAATATTCTTGTCCTTTGAGCTGTTGCTCAAAAAACGTCGTACTCGAACACCATTACTCATCGCTCAATCTCCATCGCCTCTCCTCTACCCTAAAGCTAGCTGAATCTCAACCACGGCACGCCTTATTATATTTTCTTCGGTCAAATTGGTTACGGTGACTGAGATACAGTCGCCCGCTGACTTCCGGTTGGAAAAATAGAGAGGACCTTTCGGCCCCCCCATACGAGAGGAGGCCCGTATCTCACCGCCCCGCTCCGGCCTGGCAGCCGCCCCGACGCCGCGCCGCCGGTAGTATAAGTAGATTAGAATAAAAGTACGACCAAAAATAAGAGAGGAGGGACTATCGCCCTCACCCTCTCCTCACCGTCTGCTCCCGGCCGGGGCCAAGCGAAACGATGGTGATCTTGACCCCCAGGAGAGCCTCGATCCTCTCGACGTAGTTCTTGACCGCCTGGGGCAGAGCCTCGTAGGACTTCGCCCCGGTGATGTCTTCGGTCCAGCCCTTGATTTCTTCGTAGAGGGGCTGGCAGCGGGCGAACTCGACGGTGCTCTCCGGCGGGTAGTCGAGAACCTCGCCGTCCAGCTCGTAGCCGGTGCAGATCTTGATGGGGTCAAGATCCGTCAGGACATCCAGCTTCGTTATGGCGATCTCGGTGTAGCCGTTCAGGTACATCGACTTCTTCGCCAGGACCGCATCAAACCAGCCGCATCTTCTGGGGCGGCCTGTGGTGGTCCCAAACTCCTTGCCGACTTTGGAGAGGTGAGCGCCAGCCTCGTCTGAAAGCTCCGTTGGCATCGGCCCCTCGCCGACCCGGGTCATGTAGGCCTTGACGATCCCGACGACGTTATCGACCCGCGCGGGTCCGACGCCCAAGTTCGCACACGCGCTCCCGGCCGTCGTGAAAGACGAGGTGACGAACTTCTGGGTCCCGTGGATGACGTCCAGGAATGCTCCCTGCGCCCCCTCCGCCAGGACCTTCTTTCCCTCGTCCAGTGCGACGTTTATCTCGTAGGATACGTCGGCGACCCTCGGCGCCAGACGGCGGCCGATCTCAAGATACTCGCCGATGAGGGCCGGGTCTCGCACGACGGAGGGATCGCCGCCGAGGTCCTCGATCGCCTTCTCCCTGGCGGGAGCGATCTCGTCGAGCTTCGCCTCCAGGAGGGCGGGGTCGGTCAGATCCTTCATCTGGACTTCGTCCCGGCTGAACTTGTCGATGTAGGCGTAGCCGATCCCCCTCTTCGTCGTCCCTATCTTGTCCTTCCTACCCTGCTCCCGCAGCTCGTCGAGGGCGATGTGGTAGGGCATGATGATGCTCGTCTTGGCGTCGATCCCGAGGTTGACGGTGATCCCCTCGGCCTCCAGCGCCTCGATCTCGCTCATGAGGACCTTCGGGTTCAGGACGACGCCGGGTCCGATGAGGAGCCTCGCCCCGAAGATGACGCCGCTTGGGGTGAGGTGGAGCTTGTAGGTCTTGTCCCCGACGATGACGGTGTGGCCAGCGTTGTCCCCGCCCTGGAACCGAACCACTATATCGTAATTCTCAGCCAGGAGATCGACGACCTTCCCCTTCCCCTCGTCCCCGAACTGAGACCCTGTGAGTATGGTGAACATGATCTGCCCCTGAAGTTGCATGGTAAATAACCGTTCCCCTGACTGGCGATTCAGCTAACCCGACTCGTCCAGCCAATCGACGAGGTGCCCGGCTATCATCTCGCCCGCATCGATCCCCCAGGCCAAATAGACTCCCCGGCCCGAGGGCGTCCCGTTCACCTCCAGAACCTTCAGCCCCTCGACCGTCTCGATAAGGTCGACGCCGCTGTAGACGGTCCCCACGGCCCCGTTCGCCCTCAGGGCCAAATCCTCGATCTCGCCGGTCAGGGGGCACCTCTCGGGCGCACCCCCCCGGGAGAGGTTGCTTATCCAGCTTCCCGGAGGCGCAACCCTGTAGATGGCTCCGGCCACCCGGCCCCCCACCACGAAGACCCTGATGTCCCTGGGCTTCGGGGCGGCAGATTCGAGAAACTCCTGAAGGTAGACGACGCCGCTTTTGGCGAGAACCTCTCGGAGGGGGCGCGGGTCCTCGGGGGTCAGGAGGGCAAGGCCACGCCCCTTGTAGCCGAATAAAGGTTTTGATACCGCCCGGCCGTGCTCATAAACAAACTCGGAGGCGGCCGATAGGCTCGTGGTCACCAAAGTCTTTGGATGAGGGATCCCCGCCTGGTGGAGGGCGATGGAGGTTGCAAACTTGTTGGCGGCCCTCTGAATCGCCGAGGGCGGGTTGACGATCGATAGGCCCAGCTCTTGGAGGGCGGATAGGGCCTCGAACCGAAAGGCGACGTCGACGGAGCCGCTCCTGCCAAGGTCCCTCACGACAAGGCCGTCGAGCCCCGCAAGGTCAGTGCCGTTTCCCCTGAGGCGGAGGTCCGGCCCGATCCTGGCCGCAAGCTTGGAGAAGTTCAGAAAAGCAGACTTTGCCCCCAACCTCACAAGGCCCTCTCTGATCGCCCTCGCGGTCCAGTCGTCGGGATCGGTGACCACAATTCCAAAGCGCATGAAAAGCGATGAGGCGGCCCGGATATATCGGGCTATCGGCCGAAGATCGGAAAGCCCTCCAGGTCCCACTGCCTGATCCCGCCGAGCATGTTGCGGACATCTTCGAAACCGAGCCGCTCCATGACCTTCGCCGCGTTTCTCGACCTGATCCCCACCAGGCAGTAAACCAGGTAGGTCTTGCTCCTGTCGAGCTTTTCAAGCTCTGCCTCGAAGGTCGAAGAATGGTAGTCGAGGTTCACCGAACCCTCGATCCTGCCCATCTCATACTCTTGCGGGGTCCGAACGTCCAGGATCACGAAGTCGGGATCGCCAACTCCCTCCCGGATCAAAAGGCTCGATTCCCGAGGGTCAAGGTTTCGGATCGTCTCTTTTGACATGGACTTCATCCGTTAAAAGAAGGCACTGGGATAAAAGGGGATGGGACTCGTGGCGCGAAGTTGCACCACGATCGCCCCGATCCTGTATCAAAAAGGCAAGTAAGCTGCTAGTCCGAGATTTACTCGGTCTATTCCTCTTCTTATACTTCCTCGACGACTACTTCGTCTTCGACGACTACGTCATCCTCGACGACTACGTCATCCTCGACGACCTCGTCGTCCTCAGTCTCTTCATCGGCGAGCTCGAAGTAGTACTCCTCGGATCCCTGAAGGGTCACAGTGCATCCGGTCTCGTCCTCAACGTAAGCGCCAAAGACCTCAACCGAATCACTGACGGTGATGTTCTCGTCGTAGGTTCCCCATGGCGGTGGGGTCGCCTGATAGACGGTGACGTTTATGATGTCGCTGCAGATGGCGTCCTCCTCATCGGAAGTTACCTCGACGGCCCAGATGGTAGGGGCGCCGGGCATTTCACCTGCGAAAAACTCCATCGCAACTCCAGTGAACTCGACCGTCACGACGTCGTCGACGATCTCCTCTTCGCTAGTTTCATCTGCCAGTGCCATTCCTGCGGAAAGCAGGAATACTGCAAATACCATAATGAGGCTTTTATACATTGCCATTTTCCTCCTTGCGGCGGGTAACAGCATTTCCAGTATAAAGATTTATTCTATGTTTTATTCGATCAGCGTTAAAATATCGAAGTTGGATCGCCCCGTACTGGAGATGACATCCTGAAGTAACAAGTCTTATGATATCAGAAAGCAAATAGGCGATGCGAGATGACTCGAAGGTGCATAGATCTGGGGGAGAGGGAGGTGGTGAGGAGGATCACGAAGATCCTGGGCATATCGGAGAGGGACGACTGCGCCATGACGGAGGATGGCGAAAGATACCTCGTCTGGACGACGGACATGCTACATCGGAAGGCCGACTTTCCGGGGATCGCGAGACCCTGGCAGATCGGCTGGATGACGGTCGCCGTCAACCTCAGCGACGTGGCGGCCATGGGCGCCGTGCCCATCGGCCTCCTGGTGGCCGCCGGAATCCCTCCGGAGACGGAGCTCACCTTCGTCGAGGAGCTGTTCACCGGGATGAGGAACTGCGCCCAGCTATTTGGAACACGGATCCTTGGCGGCGACCTCGACTCTCACGAGGAGCTGACCCTCACGGGAACCGTCCTCGGTTGGGTCGAGAAGGACCTGATCCTCCGCCGACGAGGCGCCAGGCCCGGCGACCTCCTCTGCACCACAGGGACACTGGGATCAGCGGGCTCGGGCCTCAGGGTGGCCCTGGCGGCCGAAGGGAAAGAGAGGGAGAAGATCGAAGAGGACCCGAACCATTTGGCACTGACGAAAAGGCTTCTGGAGCCCGCCCCAAGGGTGAAAGAGGGGCGAGCCCTCGCCCTCTCCAAATCCGTCACCTCCATGATGGACAACAGCGACGGCCTCGCCCTCTCTCTATTCGACCTTGCGGAGGCGAGCGGCGTCGGCTTTTCGGTCCAAGAGGACAAAATCCCCGTCGATCCCATGGTGACCAGGATGGCAAAGTACAGAGACGACGCCGTCGACCTCGCCCTTCACGCCGGCGGCGACTTCGAGCTGGTCTTCACTGTGAGGCCCGACCGGATCGAGGATGCCGCGAGGGCCTGCAACTTCACCGTCATCGGGACAGCTCTGGAGGAGAGGGATATCTGGATCGAGTCAGAGAAGGGAAAAAAGACATTAGAGCCCCGGGGCTACGAGCACATGAAGGGCGTTTCCGAGTAGGAACGTTTCAGCCAAATCACCGCGGCATAGCCCCCTCACCGAGGAGCTGCTTTTCACTGGTCGCAACGGCGCCCTTCACAAAAGTAAGGCCTCCTGAAAGAAGTGGCCTTCTTAATCAGCCTTTTTGTCTTTTCCAGGTCGGCAGAGCCCAGATCCACCAGGTTGTCGTTTCGAAGAAGGCAGGGCTTCAGCTTGCCGTCGGAGGTGACCCTGAGCCTGGTGCAGTTGGCGCAAAACTCTGTGTTGTCGATCGGCCGGACCACCTCCACCTCCGCCCCGGAAAGAAAGTACTTTCGCCTCCGGTGCATATCTCTGGTGACGATCCTCTCCGCTCGCCTTTCAAGCTCTTTCTCGATCCTGAACAGATCCCCCCCGAGGCCGTGGCCCACCAGGTCCAATTGCTCGATAAGCTGGAGGATGACGCCCTGATCTCTCGCGAAGTCCACCATATCCCAGACCTCGCCCTCGTTCTCCCTGAGGACCACCATGTTCACCTTGACCGGGACGAGCCCCGCCTCGATGGCGGCATCTATCCCTTCCAAAACCCGTCCGAGGTCCTCTTCGGTCCCGCCCGTGATCCTGGAGTAGACCTCCGGGTCGAGGGAGTCGAGGCTCACGTTCACCCTGCCCAGGCCCGCCTCTGCGAGAGATTTTGCCCTGTCGGCGAGAAGCGTCCCGTTGGTGGTGAGGGACATGTCGAGGCCTTCGGGCAGCCTATCGAGGATCGACTCGAGATCGGGCCGCATCAGAGGCTCGCCTCCGGTGAACTTGACCTTCTTCACGCCGAGGTCGGCCCCGGCCAGTATCACCTTCACGATCTCGTCTCCAGACATCTCGCGCGATCCTGTGGGTCTCGCCTCTTCGCCTTCGTGGTGGCAGTAGAAGCAGCTCATGTTGCAACGGGATGTGATCGCGATCCTCAGGCCCGTGACCTTCCGACCGAAGGGGTCCACCAGAGTCATCGGGGCCATCTTGAGGCTGATAGTATTTAGAGTTTGGATCGAGGACGAGTCGGTCTCAAGATCCGACCGGCCCTCGTCCTTCGAGGATCGCTAGAGGAGCGTTCAAACCCGGCTCCGGCAAAAAGATGGCCGGGCAACGGATGGAGAATCGAAGGAGAATCGCAAAGTTTATGCTTACGTAAACCACCGTTACCAGAGATGGTTGACGATGCGGGCCTGACGGGCCTCGTGCTGGCTGGATACCTCCTGGCCATGATCGCTCTTGGGGCCTGGGCGGCGAGGCGCTCAAACACCCTGGAGACCTTTTTCCTGGCCGGACGAAGCCTAAAACCAGCTCTTCTCACCGCCACCCTCTGCGCCACCATCCTCGGGGCCTCCTCGACCCTGGGGATAGCGGGCCTCGGCTTCAGCGAGGGGCTGACGGGAGCATGGTGGCTCCTCTCAGGAACCCTGGGCCTCCTCGTCCTCTCGTTCTTCCTGGCGGAGAAGGTGAGGGCTGTGGGCTGCTACACACTGCCCGAGCTGATCGGCGCCCAGTACGATCGCCGGGTGAGGCTTGGAGCCTCGGCCTTGATCCTGGTCTCCTGGATCGGGATCACGGCGGCCCAGATTGTGGCCTCGGGCAAATTGCTCAGCGTCCTCTTCGGCCCCCGCCAGGAGATCTTCATGATCGCTTCGGCCCTAGTCTTCGTCGTCTACACCGCCCTGGGCGGGCAGAGGTCGATCGTGAAGACGGATGCAGCTCAGCTATTGATCCTCCTTTTGGGGCTCGCCATAGTCTCCTGGAGGGCCTTTTCCCTCGTCGGCCCCGAGATCCTGGCGGGGCAGAGCTTTCCCACCTCGGCGGCCAGGGGCGGGATCGATGTGGCAAGCCTCGTCCTGGTGGTCGGGTCTGCCTACCTGGTGGGGCCCGACATCTACTCGAGGCTCTTCTCGGCCGAAAACCCAAAAACCGCCAGACGATCGGCCCTGGCCGCAGCCCTCGTCCTTCTTCCCCTAGCCTTCATCATAACAGGCCTTGGGATCTGTGCCCGGATCCTCTTTCCCGGGATAGGTCCTGAAGAGGCGCTTCCCGTCCTCATGACAGAAACCCTCTCGCCCCTGGGAGAGGGCCTCGTGGCCGCAGCCCTCCTCTCGGCCCTCATGTCCTCGGCCGACACCACCCTTCTCACGGCGACATCGATCTTCGCCCTCGACCTCTACAAGACCGCAAGGCCGGGTGCAAGCCAGAGAAAAATGATGAGGGTTTCAAGATGCGGGACCGTGCTGATAGGGGGCCTTGCGCTCCTCTCGGCCCTCCGCCTTCCGGAGATCATAGCATCCCTCCTTTCGGCGTACACGGTCTTTGCAGGAGGTTTGATCGTGCCCCTGGTGGCGGGGTTCTGGCGGGAGAGGTTCCGCCTCACCCCCGAGGGGGCCCTTGCCGCCCTCCTGGGCGGAGGCGGGATCGCCCTCCTATTCGGCCAGAGATGGCCCCTTCTGGGGATGGCTGTCAGCGCTGTTCTGCTCTTTTCGGTGAGCAGGCTTGGCCCTCAGTCCAAAAGAAGCATCATAGGATAGTCTTTTTCGGGATCGTACTCGAGCTTCGCCCTGACCACCGCCCCCTCGTAATCGATTTCAACCAGGGCTTTGATCATCTTTCCGGCCAGCTCGCCGTAACCGTAGAAGTTTCTTGCCAGCATATCCCGGTCGATCTTCACCGAGACGGACCTCACGTGAGGCTGGAGGGATATGCTCTCCTTCATCGCCACCTCCAGGCTCTTCGCCGTCTCCGTGGAGACGGGCGAGCCCACGAACTGGTGGTAGATCGCCCCCAGCTTTATACCCGCCTCGAAGGCGGCCGTTTCCCTCTTCGTCGGCATAGCTCGATCACCAATGGTGAGGTCAGATACCCCGCCAGGGCTAAAAATACGACCCCCGCCGAGAGCCGAAGATCGCCCAGGTGCCATCCCGCCGCTGCCACTGCCCCCGCCACCAGAACGAGGGGGATGAGCCTCGGATCTCTGGGCTTGGGGTAGGGGATTGTGCTGATCATCAAAAAGGACATCGAGACCATCAGAAGAGTCGTCAGGATGGGGCCGTCCAGAAGGACGCTGGCGGCGACGAATGCTCCGGCCCCGGGAATCGGCATCCCCTGAAACTCGCCCCGTCTCTTTGGCGAAACGTTGAACCTGGCGAGCCTGAGAATCCCGCAGGCGAGGTAAAATCCGCCCAATATCCAGAAGACGGACCCGAAGGCCGCCCAGGCGAGAAAGGCCGGAGCCGCCCCAAAGGAGAGGACGTCCGCCAGGGAGTCGATCTGGACCCCGAGGGGGCCGTTTCCCAGCCTCCGGGCGAGATATCCGTCGATGCCGTCGGCGGCCATGGCGAGAATTATCAGCGCCGCCGAGAGGGCATAGCTGCCCTTTGCCGCCATCAGGATGGAGCCGTAGCCAAGAGAGGCGTTCAGAAGAGATACCACGTCAGGAAGCCTGATGAGCCTTGCGATGCCGGTCATCTCTCCTTCACCGCTACCACCGTCTCTCCGGCCCTGACCCTATCTCCCATCGCGGCCCTGAGGCTGTAGCCGGGAGGGATCGAAAACTCCACCCGGCTCCCAAACCTGATCATCCCTATCCTCTGGCCCCTCTCCACAAAGTCGCCGGGCCTGACGTAGCAGACTATCCTTCTCACGAGGACCCCGGTGATCTGGGTCAATCGAAACTCGCCCTCGGGGGTCTCTATGACGGTCAGGTTCCGCTCGTTTTCAGATGAAGATCTAAAGAAGGCGGGCCTGTGGCCTCCGTTCCCGTGCTCGACCCTCGTCACTCTTCCTCCCAAGGGAGACCTGTTGACGTGGACGTTGTGATGGTTCATGAATATGGCCACCTTCTCGCAAGACGCCTCCACCACCAGGCCGTCGGCGGGAGAGATCATCCCCTCGCCATGGGGGACTCGTTCAGGGTCCCGGTGAAAAAAGGCCATAAAGATTGAGAGGGCGAGCGCCGCCCCCGAGAGCGGCCAGATCCGCAAGCTCATCAGAAGGACCGCGGCCAGGAGGGGCCCACCCACCCAGGGGCCTGAGCTTCTGGCCAGCTTCAGGCCGGCTCACCTCCACCATGTTTGATGTCAGAGGCCAGCTCGTCGATCATATCGAGAAGCTCCGGGAGGAGCATCAGAACGACGTAGGCTATGGCGAAGAGGGCGACGGCCGACCCAGCTTTTGCGATCACGTTGTGGGCAAGATAAAAGCTGTTCTCTCCAAACCACTCCTCGCCGTAGGCCACCACCACGAAGATGTTTCGAAATAGGTTCAAAGCGTATATCACCGGAACGGAAACCAGAAGGGCTGCCATCTTTCTTTTGAGAGGAGCCTCCACCGATAGAACCACTCCCGCAAAAAGGGCCATGCTCTCGATGGCGGTGCATGCGAGGACGATCTCCACGGAATGGCCGTTGAGTAAGATGACGCTTCCGCCACCTGCGGCCGCCGGAACGTCGAAGGCATTCAAGAGAAATAGGGTGAGCTTCGCAGTCTCTGAGATCAGCCAGTCTCTGAGAGGGAAAAGCTCGGCGAAGGGAAAGTAAGCGAAGCCCCCTATCGCCACGGCACAGCTGGCCCAGTCGCAGGAGCGAGAACGGCAGCCCTTTGCGAGGATGATCCAGCCGAGGTAGAAGGAGAAGAGGGCCACCGCCAGGGTCAGGCCCACGTTGAAGTGGTCCCCGATGGCTAGGTAGTGGGCCGGCTGTTTCAGCCAGTGAACCCCAAAGAGGATCCAGCCCAGGCCCGAGAGAGCCCGCCGACCTGATAGGGCCGAGGTCGAAAGGAGGGCGAGTCCGATCCAGAGGACGTTGGCGGTCAGCCAGCCGATAATCATCGGGGATAGAAAATCCACAGGTTTATTTAGCATTATCTACCAACCGGGAAATCTGTGATGCTTCGGCCCCTTTGACCGGCCGCTGGCGTCTAGTGGGAGTGGTTGAACTTATGGACGGACAGAGATGGAGACCGATTTTGGTGGTCGGTCTGGTGCTCGCCCTGGTGGCGGCATCCGCATCGGCTGAACCGGGGTTGTCTTCAGATCAGGATCCTCTTGCTGAACCGATCAGCGCAGCCCTGGATCTACTTCTCGAAGATGAGCTCGGGGACGGCGAAGAGAACCTGCCCGTGATTGTGATCTTCAACGATGGGGCGAGAAAAGAGGTGGAAGGCCTGGAGGTGAAGTACACCTACAGCCTCATAAACGGGGTTGCGGGCTCCATCAGCCCCTCGTCCCTTCAGGAGCTGGCCACCGACCCGGACGTGGCGGGAGTTTATCCTGACGGGTCGGTGGTGGTGGCCCAGCCGATAAACGTCACCAAGGACAACAGGACCTTCTGCGCCACCAGCAGGGTGAACGTGTTACCCCTCTGGGACCGTGGCATAAACGGGTCCGGCGTGGTGGTGGCGGTCCTGGACTCCGGCATCGACGAGAACCATCCCGACCTGGCGGGAAAGGTGGTGGGCGAGGTCAACTTCGTCGACTCCGAGAGAACCACCGACGACCTCCTCGGTCACGGGACCGCCGTGGCGGGGATAATCGCAGGGTCCGGGACGGCCTCCGGTGGGAAGTACATGGGGGTGGCTCCTGGAGCGAGCCTTCTGAACGTGAGGGTCATAGACAGCCAGGGTTCGGGCCAGATCTCTGACATCATAGCGGGGATCGACTGGGCCATCGAAAACGACGCCGACGTCCTCAGCATGAGCCTCGGCGGCCTCAACCTCGGCGAGAGCAACCCGCCGATATCGATGGCCGCAGACAACGCCATGGACGCGGGAACCGTCGCCTGCGTCGCCGCAGGCAACCTCGACGAGAGGCTTCTTCTTCTGATGCTGGTCGCTTCCTCGGTCTGTCTTGGGTGCGTCGAGTCGCCGGGAGACGGCGTCAAGGTGATAACCGTGGGGGCCACCGACTGCGACGACCGGATCGCCGCCTTCAGCGGGTCCGGTCCCCTGCGGGACGGAAGGTACAAGCCGACCCTGGTGGCTCCGGGGGTGAACGTCGTCTCGACGGTGCCGCCGAACCTCGACATCGAGGGTAAGATCAACAACTATTACGCGGGAGCTTCGGGGACGAGCCTCTCGACCCCCGTCGTCGCAGGGGTTGCAGCGCTGCTCATCCAGGCGGAACCGGAGATAACGCCGGCCGGGGTGAAGGCGGCTCTGACGAGGGGCGCCGCGAAGCTGAATAACACCCAGGACGAGGAGTACGAGGCCTACTACCAGGGAGCGGGCCTTTTGGACGCCCAGGGGTCTTTCGAAATCTTGGGCACAGATTATCAGCTCTGCAGCGTTCTTCCAGACCGCTGGTCGGCGGGCAGGTGGGTCTACGGCGACTTCTGGGTCGTCGGCGACGACACCGTCTACGGAAGCCTCGATACCGGGGCCGACAGGTTCCAAAAGAAGATGTACGCTCTCGCTCCCGGTGACGTGGACTGGAACTCCAAGTTCCTCTTCTTCACCGACAGGGAGCTATCGAACGTCGCCACCTCCGCCTCGGGGCCCATAGCCGACTGGACCTCGGTCCAGCCCCTCCCAAAGAAGATCCCGGCCAACGGCCAGAGGGTCTTTGGGGCAGCCATCAGCGTTCCCGAGGATGCTCTCCCGGGCCGGTACATTGGCTCCATCGAGATATCCGAGAACGGAACCAAGATATTTTCTCTTCCCCTGACGGTCGAGGTGGCCGAATCAATCGAGATGGCCACGGGCCGGGGCTCGGTCCCCGGATCCCTCGTCAAGGGCGAGTGGGACTACCGCTACGTCGACGTTCCGACCAGCACCGACGAGCTGAAGTGCTCCCTTTCGTGGGAGGGCGAGCCGGACCTGGACCTCTTCCTCCTCTCGCCCACCAGCGAGTACTTTCCCGCGGGGCAGGACGGAGGGGTCGAGACCGTCTCGGTGGATGCGCCCCCCACGGGCCGCTGGCTCGTGGCGACCCATGCGAGGAACATTACCGGCGAGGCTGATTACGTTCTGGAGGTGGAACGGACCCTTCTCGCCAGCTCGCCCAAGAGATGGTCCGTAGGCTCCGCCAGTCCTGGCGAGACGAAGGAGGCCACGTTCAGCCTCAGAAACGGTGGGCCAGCCCTCGCCAACGTCACCTACGTCGGGATGATGGAGAACGTCGAGAAGGAGGGGTGGACCGATTCGATCGGTGACAAGGTGATCTGGACGGTGCCGATAGAGGTTCCGGCCAACGTCACACGGCTCGGGGTGAGGCTCGCCTGGGACGATCCCGACAGCGATCTCGCCCTCCTCCTCTTCAACGAGAACGGAAGGCCCGTGGACGTCTCCTACGGCGGCGATGTCGGAGAGGTGGTGGGCGCCACCCATCCGGCTTCTGGCATCTGGAGGGCGATAGTCTACGGGTATCACGTGACCACGAAGGCGAGACAGCCATTCGACCTTGAGGCGACCTTCTACGTCCAGGAGACCTGGTCGTGGGTCGCAGCGACCGGCCCCGAACGGCTCGACTCCGGGACTGAAGGAGCGGTCAACGCCACCATCACCGTCCCCTCCGATGCCCCGAGCGTAGGGCTTGAGGGGTACATCCAGGTTCGATCCGATGAGGATCGCTTCACCATCCCCGTCAGCCTCACCGTAGGAGGTGCCTCCCTAACAGGAGATAGCAGCACCGACCTCATCGACATAGACGGCGACGGCCTCTATGAGAAGCTCTGCGTCGATGTGGGCGTCGACGTCACCGCCCCCGGCGACTACAGGGTCGAGGGGAGCCTCCTGGACGGAAACGGGTCTGCGATAGAGTGGCTCGGCAGCACGGAGCGGCTTGAGGGCGACGGGTCGATAGAGATCTGCGTCAACGGGAGCGATATCTGGAGCAAGGGCAAATGCGGCCCTCTGAGCCTTGAGAACCTCTTCCTCTACAACGGCGAGGGGCACATAATCGACCGGTACGAGGGGAACATAACGATTCTGAAGTGTCCCAAGGACTTCCAGCCCTTATCGGCCCGGTTCACCGGCGAGTTCGTCGACGAGACGCTCACTTCAGCGTCGCGCGTCGGGACCAAGCCTGACTCGATCGTGATCGGCGTTGAGGTCGCCGCCCAGACCCCTGGGTCCTACGAAATCGCCGGAAGGATCATTGACGAGGACGGCTTTGAGATCGATCGAGTGGAGGTGACGGCTTCCCTCGAAGAGGGTGTGCAAGTTGTCTCCCTCTCCTTCAACCCCCTCAAGTTCATCATGAAGAAGACGCCGTCCCGGCTCCACCTCGAGGACCTCACCCTCAGCCGAAACGGCGAGGTGATCGAGAGCAGAACGGACGGCTGGTCGACGGGGGTCTACAAGCCGGTGGACTTCACCACGGCGAAGAAGACCTTTGTCATAGCCTCTCCGGTGGCGAGGTGAAAAGGACATATTGAAGATTTGAGATGCTCAGCGGCCCCGAACCGACCACGGGGCCGCGGCGACTCGTCTCGATCCGGTAAAGGCGTTTAAAACGGCCTTGAGATCATATCATATCTATTATCCGGGCGGGCGTTCTGTTATCTGCCGCTCTTTCTTGTTCCTTTTCGTCCGTTTTCTGTTCCTTCCCGCGATTTCTAGTTCCGTCCTGTTTTGTCCTGTTTTGTCCTCTTCTTACCGGCTCATTTTTCGGCCCGTTTTTGGAACATGCTCAATAAAGGGTAGTGCACCAGCAGTGAGTTGATGTTATTATACTATTACGTCCTATCTCATTGTGGGTGTAGCAAGATGGGTCGAAGAGGTCCAAAACCTGGATTCAATGATGTTGCATGTTCTAACGAGGA
>Ga0265594_1000879_pt1 | contig 24103 bp, 25 predicted proteins | sample saktaG_11_FD_190147 | JGI IMG/M metagenome (GOLD analysis project Ga0265594, IMG submission 190147) | Saline water microbial communities from Sakinaw Lake, British Columbia, Canada - sak_2011_5_24_80m | ecosystem: Environmental > Aquatic > Non-marine Saline and Alkaline > Saline ... | reverse complement strand
GTTATGTTAATCTGCTGGCGTGGTTTCTGCTGGCAGCCACCAGCGTTGGCATGGCACAAGTCGGGGCTATAACTGCCCATCGCCTCCCCGCCAAACAACTAAGGTATATATTTATTGCGATAATGTTCTATATGGGGCTCAAGATGCTTGGTGTCTTTGACTGGCTGGGCTGGTCAATATAGCTACAGCTACGAGAGCAGATTATTATAAGGCCAGGTTCAATATCCACCCCACTAGCAGAGCAGTCGTAATCATTATCCCTGCCGACTTAAGCATATTTATAACCCCCAGCTCCTTGAGAAGGACAACAAAGGTAGCAATACAGGGGAAAAACATGGCTAAAACCACACTGCCAACAACCAGTTGCTCATTACTTAATGCCAGAGGGGCGAGCATCCCTAGGGCTACATCCTTACGCAGGAAACCAATAACTAAAGCCGTTACCGCCTCCTTAGGTAGTCCCAGAAAACCGGTTACTACTGGCGCGGTGAAATTGGCAACAGCATCAAATATACCCCAGACATAAAGGATATTTATTACCAGAACAACGCCTAGAATAATAGGGATAGCCTCTACCAGGAAACCGTAGACCCTCATCCATAGCTTTTGTAAAACAGCTCGCCATAATGGCAGACGATATGGTGGTATCTCTATCAACAGCTCTGGGCTGAATCCCTTAACGGCATGGTTAAGTATAATCCCCAAAATAATCCAGACTATGAATAGTGTTCCGTAGACAATAGCCACATACTGCCCCCCCCGCTCCCCGACTAATCCGAAAATCATCGCCTGCAGGGCAGCACAGGGTATAGCAATAGATATCAGTGTCGCTGCAATAAACCTCTCCCTCTTGCTTTCCAGAATGCGGGTAGCCAGAATGGCTGGCACATTGCAGCCAAACCCCAGCAGAGTAGGGATGATAGAGTAGCCGTGCAAACCCAGACGGTGCATAAGGGTATCCATCAAAACTGCCAGCCGCGGCAGATAACCGACATCCTCAAGCAGACCCAGAACTAGGTAGAAAGAGATAATGTAGGGCAGAACCATGGCAAAAGGAACATAAAGTCCGGTGGTCAATAACCCAAATGATTCAACAAAGTTCACTTCCCCACCGACTATCTTACCTATCAGGATATCATGAAAAAAGCCAGCACCGCCCAGGAGGTCGCTTAACCCCAACATTACTGGTGCCCACAGATTTTCAAATAAGGGCTCAAGCACATAACCAATCAGGCTCTCACCGATGAGACGGATTACCCCAAAGGCGCTGGCAAGAACAGCTAAAGCTATAATGCCACCGGTTAGTGGCTTTACACTGGCATCCCCCAGGCGCTCCAACCAGGTATGATGGCGATGGGTAATATGCTGAACTTGGTCTATAATGCCACCAATAGTAGCCCAGCGCTCATCGCGACTGCGGGCAGGAGCATCAGGTGAGATAGCTTTGGGTATGTTCTCCACCAGCTCTTTTATACCCTGACCAGTTAGCCCTACCGTAGGAATAACCGGCACCCCCAAAAATTCCCTTAGCTTGTCTAGGTCAATATGTATTCCTCGGTGCGCAGTATCATCCCATATATTCAGGGCGACTACTACCGGTATATTCCCTTCCAGTAGCTGTAAGGTTAAGTAAAGGTTCCTCTCTAGATTGGTAGCATTAACCACATTTATGACTACATCCCCGGTGCTGAGCATCTGGGTGGCTATTTCCTCGGCTTCAGTGGTTGGTTCCAGGGTATAGGTGCCTGGCACATCAATAACCTCAGCTATCTCATCCCCCAGCTTCATATTCCCCCGAGCATAGCTCACTGTAGTGCCGGGGTAATTAGAAGCCATCACACGAATCCCAGTTAGACGGGAAAAGACGACGCTCTTCCCCACATTGGGATTACCCATCAATAGAATCTTCATCTACTACCTAAACTAGCCTAACTATTATCTTATTAGCCATACCAAAGCCGATAGCCACCTGAGCATTACCCACCTGGATGGTTACCGGTCCCCGCATAAACGTAGAGCCAACCTTAGTTACTCGCTGCCCAGGTCTAATTCCTAAAGCATTAAGGCGATTAATCAGACCGCGTCCACCTTGGATTTGAAACACTATCCCGCTCTGCCCAATCTGCATTTGACGCAGAGTCATTTCCTGCCTACTAAACATAAATCATACCCTTCTCTCTAGCCCTTTCAATCGGGTCATTCCCTATCAAATACAAATGCTTCTTATTTGCAATAACTATTTCAAAAAAATTATTCCTTGTTTTGGCGACACTTAGCACAATAGCCGGTCATCCAAACCTCAACACCGGTGACCTCAAAGCCCTTCTGGCGACCTATATTATCCCTCATCTCCTGAGTCGCCTGACACTCAAACTCCACTATCTTGCCGCAGCTCAGACACACTAGGTGGTGATGCTCAGCAGACGGCTTCACCTCATAGTGATGGTGAGTATCATCATAATGAAGCTCCTCTACCAAGCCCAGTTTCTTGAACATCTGCAGTGTCCGATAGACAGTGGATAGACTAAGGCGAGGTTGCTTGTCTCGGGCTCGGCGATAAACTTCATCAGCATCCAGGTGTCGGTGACCGTGGCGGATAATTTCAAGAATTAGAGCTCGCTGATTGGTGATTCTCAGCCCCTGTCTATTTAATGCTTTACGGCTATCCTTTAGTGGCTTAATTTCTGTGTTCATGGTCATTATTGCTAATGCTTCTTATTTGCAATCATTATAAACCATAAATATACTCTTGTCAATACCACTTTAGTCTTTTTAATGGGAATCAAACAGAGAAAAGAAGAATTTACTCTTGTAATAGCCCTCTTATCTTTGTGATGCACCCCTGAGCAGCTCGTTTGCCCTGTAAAATGCACTCCTGAGCTCGATGGAAGTCCCCAGCAGCGATATGGGCTACTTGGGGCTCAATAACTATATCCGCCCCCTCTAGGCTGTGCTTCACCATTGAATGGGTAGTAATGTATACCGTTTGCATTATCACATTGATAATATTAGGCTCTTTGGCATCTTTTATTAGCTTCTTGCCCCTTCGGCGCCCTCTCTCACTAGCCTCCGGTATTACATTCACGGCAATAATAAAGTTAGCCCCCATTCTTTGGAGAACATTCACCGGTATCGGGTTCACTAGCCCACCATCAACCAGGTATCTGCCTTTCCATTTAGCTATAGTGAATATCACTGGAACCGAAACACTGGCTCTTATCCCTTCCAATACTGAACCCTGGTTAATTACTACTTCCTCACCAGTCTCTATATCGGTGGCTACACAAGCCAAGGGTATTTTTAAGTCCTTAAATTCCATATCACCGATAACTGACCTCATCAGGTTGTTAATCTTCCTTCCCCCGATGAAACCGGTTTTGGGCAGGGCTAAATCTACCAGGGAGACTAGCCTCTTCCAGTTCAGATCCATAACCAGCTTCTTTATCTGACTGGCATCCTTGCCTTGAGCATAAAGGGCACCAATGACAGCCCCGGCGCTGGTGCCAGCAATCATATCAATAGGAATGCCTTCTTTTTCTAGGACCTCCAGCACTCCAATGTGGGCTAACCCCCGTGCCGCACCAGTACCCAGAGCCAGGCCAACCTTTCTCTTTACTCCCATAATTCCTCAATGTCCTTCTCTGCCTGTTTTCTAATTTCAGCCTCTCCACCGGCGATAAAGCCCCGGTAGGACTCGGCGGAACCATACTCCCGTGTCCTCACTACCACCGGCATCGGCACCGCATGACCGAAGATAAGTGCTTGCTGCCTGGATTCCAGCCTGGCTAGCACTGATTTGAGCTCACTTCTACCAGATACGCCGGCAAGAACACTATCAATGTCCCGCTCATTGTCTAACAGGCAGGTTATCTTGGTCCCGATTTGCGACATAACCTCGTCATCAATGCCGCTGGGTCGCTGGTCAATTACCAGCAGGGTAACATTATACTTACGCATCTCACGGGCGATAGTGCCAAAGATGGTCTGACTGGCTACCTCTGGATTAAGGAATTTATGGGCTTCCTCAATAGTTATCACCAGAGGGCGGGGTGGGGCAATATCCTCGCCTATCGCCTTCTCCATTCTCTCCCGGTATTGAGCATGGATGCGGCGGGTGAGCAAATTGGCTACCAGAATATAGGCGGTAATATCAGTATATCTGCCAAATTCCAAAACTACATTCATCCCCTCATCAAGATATTCTAAAATGCGCTTTACCGGGTTGTCGGGAGAATGGGGTAACAGGAAGGGGAGCCGCCTGATGGTTTCCAGCCCCCGCCGTAGGTTACGATAGGTGCTGTCATGAATACTTAATCTGGTTAGCAGTTGCTTGGTTTCATCTCCATCCCCTAGGCTCAGGGTAGCCTCAATCCACCTTTTATCACCAAACTCCCTGGCGAGCTGATATACCGCTTGAACTGAGGCTTCAGTAAGATTCAGTGTCTGGCGCAGTAGCCCTATGTCCTCAGGCTCAATCTCATCATAGCCTATCCTGACCACAAAGTCGGTGCTTACTCGCCGACGCCTTGAACTCTCCTCATCAAGGGTGAACACGGCTACCTTTGACGGGAAAAGCTGCTTTAACGCTTTAACCTTCCGCCCCTCCTCGCTCCTGCCCTCCCAACCATACTCACTGTGCATATCAAAGACTAAATTTACCGCCGTCCCTTTCTGCAGCATGCCAATGAGAAGCAGTCTGGTGAGGAAGGTCTTCCCCGTGCCGCTCTTGCCGAAGATTCCGTTAGACCGCTTAACCAGCTCCTCGAGGTTAAGACAAATCTTGGTCTCCATATCCAGTGGTGTGCCAATATAGAACTTCCTTTCATCTTCTTTGCCGAAAACTAGCTCTACATCCTGTTGCGATGCCAGATTTACTGCCGAGAAATGGCTGGGAACTGTCTTAACCGGCTGGGGTCCCTCAATTAAGCTGGTAACATCACCGCTGATAGTAAGCATAGGCAAAACATGGAGTGCTCCATAAGTGCTGGTCCCGGCTAAGACCTCACTGATAAACGGGTCAGAAACGTCAGGGGGGGTTAAGCTAAGCTTCTGGTCTATCACCCCCAGGCTGACATCGGTTATCATGCCGAAGAAACGCTGCCTCTCTCCCTTAATAGTTACATAGCGCCCCACCGCCATATCCTCCACCGAGGCTGAGCTATCCAGCCTGACCTCTACCCCTTTAGTTAGCGAACCAGAGACGACGATGCCTAGCCTTTGCCCACCAATGTCTTCCTGAGTCATTGTTTAATCCTCCCCAGAATAGCCTTGAGCCGATTAAACTCACCACTGAGTAATATAGCCAGTTCCTTACCTGCCGCCACCAAAAAGCGGTGGGGGTCTTCATGTACCTGGCTCATCTGCCGCAGTGAGGCAGCTACCAGCTCCTCTACCGAAACCGGCAGGCGAGTATTAATCAATACATTGAGAAAATCAAAGGACTGGCTAAACCCCTTCACCTCTTCAGGCTCACACCGGTAAACAAAGCTATGGATTCTGGCTGGCTGGGGTGGCAGGTAGTGATGCAATTTATCACCCTGTTTGTGCCCCACCACCAGAGCCCCGAATTCACTCCTGAGTAGTTTTAGTAGCTGGGGGCTTGACTGATAGATTGCCTCCTCGCTAGCCTCATCCTTACCCCGGGCAATCGGGCGCCGCCCCGGCTCAAGACTGGTGGTAGTAGCATTATAGACGATGCCATATAGCTCCACCGACTCGTCCCTGGTCTTCACCAGACTGCCCAGAGGCGGCGACTGGTAAAGCTCATAGCACTGTGCCACAAACTCGGTAGTGCTGGCTTCAATAACCTCACCTACTCTTTGTGCTTCATCCATAGAACCCTATCCCCTTTATCCCCTTCCCCTTGGCAAGGGGAAGGGGAAGTAGTTTGGTAGAGGGGCTTCGCCCCTCTTAAACACCCTTTAGATTAATCTACTAGAAAGGATGGAGGATTAGAAGGGGTTGCCATTATTACTCTCTTATTTCTTCTTTTCCTTTGGCTTCTTGGACTTCTTTACATTCTTTCTTCCCTTACTTCCCATCTCTTTCCTCCTTATTTTAATGAATTCTTTTAACTTCCCTATCCTCTTCCTCACCAGTATATTTCAATACTCGATGTCACTAAAAGGCCCCGCGTGCTCCAGGGTAAGTAGAAACTTGAGAGGATGTAGTAATATGAACTTAGTGTATCCCACCAGGAGTCATTTCTGACGTTTGTCCCTGTAATCCTGTATAATTTGACAGCCCGATACTCTTTTCCAGCTTTTACACGAGCGATTGTATCTAGTCCTTCTGTACAGCTAACGTACACTAGTCCATAGTCAGTTGTCAGGAACGCATTCAAGGCATGACCTATACTCTCATTTCCGAACTTGATCTGTACCTCCGCTGCCCGAATTCCTGCCGCTTCTGCATTGTTGTGAACATCCCTAGAAAATTGCGAGCAATCGTACACATCTTTAATATAGGTATGCTTCTCAGTCTGGTCTTGAGAGAGGAAATCCATTAACTGACTCCAGGTAGGATTAGTTGCTGTGGGATTGTCAATCAAGGCCACATCAGAACATTCCTTACTCGTAGAAAGAGTAATTCCCAACCCCCATAATGTCTCTTGAGCTACTGTTAACTGCTGTTGCGTGCTCGACAATGTAGCTTGAAGGTTCGTTAAGGCTTGCTGAGCAGAGGAAAGCTTCTGGTCCGTGGAAGCGAGTTCCGCTTGGGTTAAGGAGAGTGTTTGCTTTGTAGAAGTAAGTTCCGCCTGTGTTGAAGTGAGTGTTTGCTTTGTAGAACTAAGTTCCACCTGCATTGAGGCAAGCGTCTGCTTTGTAGAACTAAGTTCCGCCTGCGTTGAGGCAAGAGTACTTTGAACAGACTCCAATTCAGTATTCAGAGCATCTCTGTCTTTAGTGATAACAACGCAGTACGCAATTGCTGCCACCAGAGCCAAACCCAAGATAATGAAGGGTGCTTTGCGCTTCCAAGACCAGAAGGAATAGCTAGGGGCTTTATCTGAATCCTCTTCCATCACTCTATAATAGGCTTGACTTGCTGTCAATCCATTCTTCACAAGCTCTTGCCAGCGACGCATCCTTTTATTTAATGCGATTCGTTTCTCACTACTAGCTGTTGCAAATTCCTTACGATATATTTCCCACACATTGTGCTTATATTCCCTTTCTGTATCTTGTAATTCCATTTCAGCCTCCTAATCACTTCCTCCATCGTAGGCAAGCTTGAACGGGCTTCGCCTGTTCTATCTCCTCTTTCCCCTTTTGATTTTTGGTCATTTGAATTTGTTTAGAATTTAGAGATTAGTATTTAGAATTTCCTATTATACCCACCTCGTTCTTTTGCTCTGGCTCTTGGCTGAGCCAAGGCTGGGCAGATGCTCCTCAATAAGGGCTGACTCCACCAGTTGCCAGAAGCTTTCTCTATCCGCCCCGGTTACCACCGCCTTTTCATGGGCTTCACTTAATGCCACCGGGTATCCCTGCCCCCGTCGGCACTGGTCTAAAACTAAGCTATGAACCAGATTGAGCCGGCTTTCATCCATTGCCACCCACTGCGGAATCTCAACCCTGGCTATTTCATCACCCACCCTCAGATAGAAAAAGTAGACCCGGTGCTCCCCGTAGTGCTTGTCAACTATTTTTGATGGGCTGATAAATAGTGCTGACCTTTCACCCTGACTTAATATATTTGAAAATAGCTCTCTGTCCTGAACACCAGCCACCTTATCGCAGTCCCTTTTTTCATTAGTCGGACAGTATCGGTCACAGTCGGCAGGCTCATAGGGGCAAAGAGCCACCCGCAGGGCATTAACTACATCGGTGCTGCGGGGAAAGCTAATGTAGCTGGCTAGGGCAAGCCTTTTATCCTTATTGAGCTTCCTCATCTCATCAAGATAGCTTAGAAAGCCCCTATCCAGCAGCACCTCGGTAACAAACTCGGGGTAAGCCTCCAGCCCCCACAGAATAAGTGAGCCATCAAGTAGTGCCAGACTTGAACTCCCCGGCGGCAGCTCTGCCGCCAGCTCAGCTAGCCGGTGGCACTCAGCCACAGCCCGCTTGATACCCAGAAGCGCGCCTTCTATTGGTTGCTCACGACCTTTACCTCCACTCGGGGCAATCACCAGGTCTTCATCCCCAGAATAGAGGCAGGGGAAACTATCAAGGCTAGCCCTGGACTGGGCACCGTAATGAAGAGCGGTGGTACCGATATTTATCAAATAGCACCTTGTTGACCGATGTCGGTCAACATCAATATGAGAGCCATCGGTAGCAACGATGGTAAATTCGGTGGGGAGGGGTGGTGCTTCATAATGACGGTCAAGCCCATCTACCAGACCAGCTACCAGCCAGGTTGTCTTGCTGGATGTAATCTTCCTCTTTAAATAATCAATGTTGCTAGCCTGGCTATGAAGAATATCCAGAGCTTGGCTCAGGCGCTTCTGCCTTTCCTCGCCACCTGCCTTTAGCTTGGTAACCATGCCGCCAACCTGCCCGGCAACCTTGGTTAAATCTAGTGACACCTCTAATTATCCTCTAACCTATAGCCTGATAGCAGTATAATTCATTAAAGTAATGGACTCAAGCCAGTGCACTCGTTCATATGATTAGCGACACATTGTTTCTTTGCTTTGTCATTGCCCCCTTTCCCTGTCATTGCGAGCCGAAGGCGTGGCAATCCCCGGGCATTCCTGGAGATTGCTTCGGCACTTTGTGCCTCGCAATGACAATAGGAAGGGGCGCCTCACAATGAAATGAACAACCAGGGCTTGTTCCCCACCTAAAGTGGAGGATACTCTTATACTTTGAACTATCACTCATCTATCCGAACGAGAGCAGCAGGTGCTGTATATAGGAGTAGGTTACCAATACAAAAGATTAAATAGTGCTATAATTAGGCAAACTTAGCCTTCACCAGTTAATAAACTACTATCTGATTAAAGAAATTTTATGCTCCCATTTTTATTGAGTGTGGTCGCAATTTCATTGTCAGGGGTAATGATGCCCGGACCAGTGTTTGCTGTGACCATAGCCAAAAGCTATAAGTCCCAGTTTGCCGGCATCCAGATAGCCTTGGGGCATGCCTTAGTAGAAATCCCCTTGATGCTGCTCATATACTTTGGCTTTGCCCGATTCTTTCGGCAAGAACTGGCTCAAATCATCCTCAGTATGCTTGGCGGGGCTATGCTCATCTGGCTTGGCATAGGTGTGTTCCGGGCGAAGACCAGGGTAATAGAAATAGGCAAAGATTTACCCTATAACTCGGTTGTTGCCGGGATAATTACCAGCGCCTTCAATCCATTTTTTATTCTATGGTGGGCAACTGTAGGCAGCAAGCTTATCATGGACTCTCTGGATTTTGGCATAACCGGATTTGCTTTATTCATTACCACTCACTGGCTGTGTGATTTGGTCTGGCTTTCTTTTGTTTCCATTCTGGTCCATAGAACTCAATCGCTCTGGGGAAGAAAACTTCAACAGGGGCTGTTTATTGCCTGCAGCCTGCTACTTATCGGATTTGGGGCTTGGTTTCTGAGATCAGGCATCCAGCTAATGGTTTAGGCTCCTGCTATCTGTATCAATATTGAAATTATTTAGTAACCTATCCCCCTGCCCTCTCCTTCAAAGTAGCCGGTAACAAAAAGATAGTTAAAGAGAGGCGAAGCCTCTCTTATACAACCCATTCCCCTTCCCCTTATCAAGGGGAAGGGGATAAAGGGGATAGGGTTCCCTAGTGAAAACCTGAAGAGGTGAGGTCAATAAATAATCGCATCACTCTTATTGCCCGCCGAACTCTATATCTGGTATCATTGAGATTGGGCAGATTTGGTAAAAGGGAGAGGCATTATGACAGTAGGCTTTGTCTATGACCCTATCTATCTCAAACATGATACCGGGCAGCATGTGGAAAATGCCAAGCGTTTAGAAGCAATCATTTCTCACCTTGAGCAGACCGGGCTCAAACAGCAATTGACTTTCATCAGTCCTCGCCCTGCCTCAACTGAGGAATTGTCGCTGGTGCACGATAAGGGATACATCTCGCACATCCAGGATGTAGCTCAGGGGGGTGGCGGCTGGCTGGATGCTGATACTGTAATGTCCCCCAACTCCTATGAGGCAGCTGTTTATGCCGCCGGTGGCCTCATCAGAGCTACTGAGGCAGTTATGAATGGGGAGGTAGATAGTGCCTTTGCCTTAGTCAGACCGCCGGGTCACCACGCCACTTCCCAGCGAGCTATGGGTTTCTGCCTGTTTAATAATGTGGCTATCGCTACTAAGTATGCTCTGGCTAAATATAAACTGGAACGCATTGCTATCATTGATTTTGATGTCCATCATGGGAATGGAACACAAGCTACCTTCTACGATAACCCCCACGTGCTCTACATATCCACCCACCAGTACCCCTTCTACCCGGGGACGGGTAGCATTGAACAAACTGGCACCGGAGCCGGCAAAGGAACTACTATCAATATACCGCTACCGGCTGGCTGTGGTGATGCCGAATATTTACAGAGCTTTGAACAAATTATCATGCCGGCAGTCAAGCGGTTTAAACCTCAGCTTATTCTGGTTTCTGCTGGCTATGATTCCCACTGGGACGATGGGCTAGCTCTGATGCAGGTAAGCGTCACCGGCTTTGCCCGAATAATAAAAATCATCAGGGGGTTAGCTGAAGAACTGTGTAGCACTCGTCTCGTCTTCACCCTGGAGGGTGGCTACAATCTAACCGCTTTAGCCGTCTCAGTAAAGGCTACCTTTGATGTGCTTCTGGGTAACGCCACTATTGAAGACCCGCTGGGTCAATCTCAGCCTGGGTTTGAGCCGCCCACCATCGCCCCCCTGATTAAGGCAATAAAGGAAATACACAGCTTGCCTTAAGGGCTTCTCTTACGCAGATTGCAAGAAACGTAGCACTGGTCACACTCTATACTGCAGGGTTCAACGTGAATTGTTACACTGCTGTAAGGCAGCCTATTTTCTATATCCTGCTCTAAGTGGTCGCACATCCGGTGTGCTTTTTTTACGCTAGCATTCTTGGGCACTACTAGGTGAAGGTCAATAAAGCGCTGGCTTCCTGCCTTGCGAGTACGCAGTTCGTGAAAACCTACTAGCTCGCTGCCATGCTCCATAATACATAACCTGATGGTATTCTCTTCAGCCCGGGCAATTTAACATCAATCAGCCCCCCAAATGATTTCCTCAACACATCATAACCCACTTTTAGGATAACCAAAGCTACTAACAGGGCAACGATGGGGTCAGCAATATTGAGACCGGTTACCCGTATCACAATCAGCCCAACCAAAACAGCGCACGAGCTTAACACATCTGAAAACAGGTGGGCAGCTTCTGCTTCTAGAGCTAGCGAGTCAGTGCCTCGTGACACCCTTAACAAATACCGGGAAATAAGAATATTTATCACTATCGCTGCCGCCGTTATATAAATCCCTATGCCTATTAGCTCTAAACTTGCTCCGGCAATCAGCCTTTTTACTGCCGTATAAACAATAATGCCAGCGGCTGTAAATATTAACCCTACCACCACAACACTAGTAACATTCTCGGCCTTACCATGGCCAAAGGGGTGTTGCTTATCAGCAGGTCTACCTGAAACTCTGACACCAATGAAAGTAATAAATGCCGCTATCAGGTCAAGCGAACTGTGGACTGCATCAGCCAGGATGCTGATACTCCCGGTAAGGATACTGGCAACTACTTTAATGAGCACCAGAAAGCTGACAGAAGCGATAGCGAGCTTGGCAGCATTCTCTTTGCTGGCTAACATCATCTATCCCCTGGCTTTGGCTCTAGGCAGTGGTAGCCACCCAATAAACCTACCCCATTCCCCCTTCTCCCAGACCACCAGTAGAGTGGGGGCAATACAGATTGAGCTAAAAGTTCCAGCAATGATACCAATCAGTAGTACTACAGCGAAATTCTGAATTGACGCTCCGACGAAGAGCAGCAGGGCTAATACCACAAATAGGGTGGTCAGGCTGGTATTCAAGGAACGGCTGAGGGTCTCCACCAGGCTGTTATTAACTACAACCTCAAAGCTGGGGCTTATTCCCTTTATCAGGTTCTCGCGTATTCTATCAAAAACAACAATAGTATTATTTATGCTGTAGCCGATAACAGCCAGGATGCCAGTAATAAACATTAAGTTAACCTGCCAGTTTAGTATGCCACCGAGAATGGAGAAAATCCCCAGTGCTATTAGTGCATCTTGCACTAAAGCCACTATGGCACAGGTGCCATAACGGAAGGGGTTTGGCATCCTACGGAATGCCCAGGTGACATAAAGTAATATGCCGATTGCAGCTACAGCTACAGCAATAGCTGCGTTCTGTGTTGTCTCCTCTGCTACCATGGGTGATACTGAATTAAACTCTGGCTCGGTGAGGTGACCAAACCTTTTAGTTAAGGCATCCTCTAGCTGTGCCTTGTCTTGGCTGGTTAATTCGTGGGTGCGGATGAGGAAATCGCCATCTCCAGTGCGTTGAATGATAGCATTGGTATAACCTAGGCTGGCTAATTCCTGCTTTAGCTCACCTTGCTCTACCGTCTGCTCGAAGCTCACCGTCATCATAGAGCCACTACTAAATTCAATCCCAGCTTTTAGCCCGAAGGTTGCCAGAGAAATGATGCTAATCAGGATGACTGCTCCTGAAATAACAAAAAACCAGAACCTTTTACCTACAATATTAAACATCATTTCTTTCCTATGTATGGGCTAAACAGTGAAGCCCTCCGCGCCAGGCGAGTGCCCACAAATAAGCGCAGCAAGGTTCGGGTAACTACGATAGCAGTAAACATGCTTACCGCCACGCCGATAAACAGGGTCAGGGCAAAACCCATTACCGGAGCACTGGCAACAATGCTACTACCTAACCAGTAGAGAATGACGCAGACAATAAAGGTAGTTACATTGCTGTCCCTGATAGCTGTCCAGGCGCGATTAAATCCAGCCTCAATAGTTGCCCCTAATGTTCTGCCTGTCTGAAACTCTTCCTTCATCCGTTCAAAAATAAGCACATTGGCATCTACCGCCATGCCTATGGACAGGACAAAGCCGCCCAGCCCGGCTAGGGTAAGGGTTACCGGTATCAGCTTGAACAGTGCCAATACTAATGTCCCGTAGAAAACTAAAGCCAGGCTGGCTAGAACTCCTGACAGGCGGTAGTAAATAATCATAAATAGCATAACTATTATTATCCCAATCACTCCTGCTTTAAGGCTCATATCAATGAAATCAGCCCCCAGTATAGGCGACACGGTTTGCTCATAAATGGGAGTAAGGGGAATGGGAATGCGTCCAGCATTAAGCAGATTGGATAATTCACTGGCATCATTAAAGCTCAACCCCTCAATCACACTACATCTCTCTAGGGCATCCATCACAATAGGGGTTATAGGCTCATCGTCCTCGCCCCGAATTGGCTCATCACCAAGGAAAATACCCAGGGGCTGATTCAGAATGCGTGGCGTTATCTGCTCACACAGCTTCTTCCCCTCCTCAGTCCACTCAAAATATAATATTATTCTACCCATCCTATCCCTATCTACGTAGGTATCCTCCGTAAAGTAGTTGCTGCTAAGCGCTTTTTCCTGTCCATTAATTACTCCTGTAGCTGGAACCCACTTCGTCTCCCCATTTTCATCCGTTACTCGCTCCCGAAACTCAAGCAGTGCTGTCTGACCAACGAGCCTCTTTGCCTTCTCTGCCTCACTAACACCGGGCAACTCAACCAATATGCGGTCTTTACCCTGCCTCTGGATAACCGGCTCAGTTACCCCGAAAACATCAACCCTTCTTTCAATAACAGCTATGGCACCATTAATGGCTTCGGCTTCCTTGCCTGCCTCTACCTCAGACAAATCAGCCTTATAAACCATATGAACACCGCCCTGCAAATCCAGCCCCAACTGTATTCCCTCTCGTCCAAACCTTTCACTATCAATGGGCAGGATTACCCACAGGGCAAAAGCGAAAATGGCTAGTATTACTATAACAACCAGCGAATTCCTTCTCGTCATATCTTTTCACACTGCCTTACTCAATAGATGCTCCCGAATATAAGCCAGAGCCTCCTCTTTGGTAGTTAGCTCCCCTGATGCTTGTGCCTCACGCACTGCCTCTAGTAATTCTCCAATCTTAGGTCCCGGGCTCATACCAAAGATATTGATTAAATCATGCCCATCAACCAGCTTAGGCGGAATAACCAACCTTTCCTCTTGAAAGCGCTGAGTCAGTACATACTCTACCATTTGGGCATGCTCTTGCCAATGGGCTATATTTAGTTGTGGCCCCCTGGTGGCTAAATGGTCAGCCAGGCTCAAAAATAGTATATCAATTCCAGCCTCTCCAGTATCACGAAAGTAACGGTAGATAGCCTTATGCGAAGGAAGCTCATCATGACTCATCTGCCCCGGGCGGAGGTGATGCCTCACCATAATTTCCACCAACCTTACCTCTTTACTGCTAAACCTTAGCCTTTCTAGAATATTAGCTGCTGTAGTTGCCCCCTCCTTGCCATGGCCTAGAAAACGCAGCCGACCTTGAGCATCAATGGCTTTGGTTTGAGGCTTAGCAATATCATGAAGAAGTGCCGCCAGTTTGAGTAGTAACCTTCTGGTGCTACCGCTGCTAACCTCAAGGTCAAAGTGCTGAGCCAGCACTGCTGACCACGGAGCCACAGCCAGGACCTCCTCACTGGCATACTCCCACCCTCCTTGCCTGAGCAGGAAATCAACAGCAATTACTGTCTTAAGGGAATGCTCAAAAACATCCCAGTAATGCTCCTTGGGTTGCTCAACCCCCTTTGTCTCAGCCATCTCAGGAATCAGAGCTGCGATTAGCCCCAGCTTATCAAGGTAGGGTAAAAGTTGCTCGGCTCGAGGAATAGCCAGTAGTCGAAGTAGCTCCTCTCTTACTCGTTCACTAGCTACACTGGCTATAAGGTGGGAATAGCGTTGAATTAGAGCCTCGGTCTCCTTATCAATACTAAACCCAAGCTCGGCAGCCAAACGCACCCCTCGTAGTAAGCGAGCTGCATCCGATTCAAAAGCTGTATCTGAAACAGCCCGAATCACACCCCGGTGAAGGTCATCCCAGCCATGAAAAGGGTCTATAAGTTGAACTTCTGTATAATCCTTCCCTAAGTCAACTGCCATTGCATCTATAGTGAAATCACGCTGTGCCACGTCTTGCTCAATGTTGCCTTTAAGCGTGGAGAAGTCAAGTTGCCATTGCCCTCTGGTTGAGGGTACTCCCTTATCAGCTAGAACTACCCTGCCTACCCGATTTACCTTATCCAGCAGGACATACTTACCGCCCAGAGCAGCAGCTACCTTGGCAGCAATCTCCAGCCCATCTGCAGCTACCACAATATCAATATCAGCTGTGCCCCTTCCCAGCAGCACATCACGCACAAACCCACCAACAACATACCATTGAATACCCTGCTCGGAAAGAAAATTGCTTACCTTGGTCAATAATGATAGGGCTCTGGGCTCAACTAAACTGCCCCTAAAATCCATCTTATCCATTCTAAAGCTAAACTATACTACCAAAGCACGCATTTATCAAGGGCGAATTAAGCAAAGCCATTTATCAGGGAAAAGAACGGACGGGTTATAAAATTGGGGCGAAAATCCCTTTCCCCGTTGGCTTGGGGTGAGCAGTGCTCAAGCCTATGGCTAACGCTTTTCCTTGGTTATGCTCTTGGCGATGCTCTTTAAGATAGAGAGGACTCCAATGACAGCACGCTGCACATCAAGAGGCTCTTCGGCTAGCACCCTGGCTACATAGGGGTCTAATCGCCCACCACTATAGGTTGGGTGTGCTTCAGCTACGCTGGGAGGCTGGGGTGACAGGTAGCCGGCTAAAGTAAATAGCTCATCCTCCTCAAAGCCTAAAGGCTGGGCAACTTTGCGCAGAATTGACGCTGAGGGAAAGCGCTCGCCCCTCTCTATCCGACCTAGATGTGATGCCGATACCCCTGACAGAGCCGCTAACTCTTGGAGTGTTAGTGGCACTGCCATTCGTTGCTGCTTGATTATCCTGCCTAACTCATTTCTACTAGTGTCACTCATAATTAAAGTATAATTCGCCAAATGGCAAAAGTCAAGAGGGTGTACTCATTCATATGATTAGTGACACATTGTTTCCTTGCCTTGTCATTATCCCCTTGCCCTGTCATTGCGAGCCGAAGGCGTGGCAATCCCCGGGCATTCCTGGAGATTGCTTCGGTACTTTGTGCCTCGCAATGACAATAGGAAGGGGCTCCTCCCCCTCTTGCCGAGCGAGGTTGCTTTCTCTAATTGGATTTATAGCCAATTGGCTAAATAATCTCACCATAATACTTGACAACTGGCGATTTTATGGCTATAATATAACCATCTGTCATCATAGAGGTTATAGTTATGTTAGTGAAGACTAGGGTCTTTGAGTTGAGCAACGGAAGCTACAAGAACCTGTCTGAGTTAGCCAGGGTTATGGGCATATCAGTAAGCCAGGTTTATCGGGTGAGGGAAGGCAAGCGCAATATTAATCAAAAATTCATCATCGGGGCAATAAAAGCCTTTCCCGTACACAGGCTGGATGACCTTTTTTACCTTGTCCCTGAGTCGCCAACCGAAGACGAATCACTAGCAAGATAGAAACGGAAGACAGAGCCCACACAGCAATTACCAGAGAAGATTACCTCAGTTATAGAGGGATATGATTAGCACCTTTTGCCATTTGGCAATTACAATAGCATTGTGTCACTTGGGATGTTAGTAGCCTAAGTCAGACCTACCGGGTCAATATCCACCGTCCACCCTTGGGGAATAGGTATTTGACAAAGAAAACTAGAGGGCTCCGAGCCGCGGAGTATGAGCTGCCACCGAAACCTGCCGCGCAACCTATGAGTAAATGCCGGAGCCGGACCAATTACACTGAGGTCGGCTACTCCCTTTGAGTCTCTTTCCTCAATAAGCCGGCGCTTCATTTTTTCTGCCTCCCTCTGGCAAAGAGCATCGTTAGTATGGCTATAAACAAGCCAGGCCAGCCGGGTAAGGGGAGGATTATGAAGCTGGCGTCGGTAGGCAATTTCCTTATTATAAAAAGAGGCATAATCATATTTAGCTGCTGCCTGAATGGCATAGTGCTCTGGGGAATAGGTCTGGATGATAACCTGACCCCCTAAAGTGCCCCGCCCTGCCCTCCCCGCCACCTGACACAAAAGCTGAAAAGTCCTTTCCCCAGCTCTGAAGTCGGGCAGGTTCAATCCGGTATCAGCACTAACTACCCCCACCAGGGTAACCAGAGGCAAATCCAGCCCCTTGGCAATCATTTGTGTGCCAATAAGAATGTCAGCCTCATGGGTGCGGAATTTGCCTAATATCTCCTGGTGAGAATACTTCCCCTTAGTAGTATCACTGTCCCAGCGCAGTAGTCTGGCTTGGGGGAAAGCATAACTGGCTTCCTGCTCCAGCTTCTGGGTGCCAATGCCTAAAAACTTTATCCGGTGACTCAAGCACCGGGGGCAAATCTGGGGAACTGGCATTCTATAGTTGCACTGATGGCAGACTAAAACATCCTCGGTAAAATGATGAGTGAGGGCGACCTCACAGCGCTTGCAGCGGAGAACAAAGCCGCAGCTTCGGCATTGAATAAAGGTAGCCGCTCCCCTCCGATTAAGAAATAGCATTACCTGCTCCCCACCTCCCACAGCTTTAGCTACGGCTTGAGACAGAGAGCGACTAAAAAGGCTTCTGTTTCCTGCCTTAAGCTCGTCCCTTAAATCCACTACCTCAACCTGGGGTAAGGGTGAGCTTTGGCTGGGGGTAACCCGCTCCGGAAGCTGAAGCAGATGATAGCCTCCCCGTTGAGCATAGTAAAAAGTCTCTATATCAGGGGTAGCACTGCCTAGAATAACCACCGCCCCGGTTAGCTCGGCTAGCTTTATCGCTACATCACGAGTATGGTAACGCGGTGATTTATCATGCTGTTTGTATGTCCATTCGTGCTCCTCATCAATAACTATCAGACCCAGGTCAGGTTGAGGAGCAAAAATAGCACTCCGGGAACCTATAACTACATCAAATTCCCCATTCCTTATCCTCTGCCACTCATCAAATTGCTCACCTAGAGACAGCTTACTGTGAAGGACAGCTACCTTATGGGGAAAGCGAGAGGCAAATCGCTCTATAGTCTGAGGGGTAAGGGCAATTTCTGGAACCAGAATAATACCCCGTTTACCCAGCTTTACCGCCTCAGCCAGAGCCTGTAGGTAGACCTCTGTCTTGCCGCTTCCAGTAACCCCGTGAAGCAGGAAAACGGCTGGGGAAGTATAACCCTTTGCCAGCCGGAGTAGGCTGGATTGAATGGACTTAAAGGCTGATGTCTGAGCAGCGGTAAGGGTCAGCGGCTCTGATGGGGTAATATCCCGGTAGGAAATTGGTTCGCGTCTTACTTCAATCTGCTGAAGTTCAATTAAGCCCTTGCTCACCAATGCTTCAACAACAGATGTTGAGCAATTAACCCTCTTTCTAGCCTCAGCCAGGGGTACAGCCTGCGATGCCTGTGACAGAAATTCAAGAAGGCTGGCTTGCTTACCACCCCTGCCTTGCTCACGCCGCATGGCTGCTTCCTGCTGGGCTTCGCTAGTCGTCACCGCTAGCCGCAGGTAAGCCACCTTCTTCGGCTTTACCCTAACCCGCTCTAGCTCGTAGCTTTTGGCTACCAGACCCTGACCAATTAGTTGAGATGTTACCAGCTTGGCCTGTCTAGCCCCCAGAGCCTTCTCCACCTCCCTTAGACCAACCTTGCCCTGCTGCCTCCGAACTAGCTGAAGAACCTGCCTCTGTTCTGGGCTAAAAGAGGATAAATCCGGCTCAGGCGGAGTTGAGGGGCTGGAGATAAAGGTAACTGCCTTTCGCTCAAATCCCGGCGGTAGCATTAAAGCCACGGCGTCAAAAAGGGGTGAAAGGTAGTGCTCGCTTATCCACTGAGCCAGTAATACATGGGGGGGGGACAGTAGAGGGTAGGGCTCTATAACACCAACTATTTCCCTGGTCTCTTCCACTGCTGGATAATCACTCAGCTCTAAAACAATGCCCTGGAGGAGCTTATCGCCAAAGGGGACCCATACCGCCTGCCCTACATCAATACTCAGACCAGAGGGGATAGCATAGCTAAATGTCCTGCGCTGGGCTACTGGTGAATTAACACTAACCTCAGCATACCCCATCCTATACTCCAGCAAGGTAGCTTCAATTTTAATCTTGCTTCGGTTTCTTTTCCCTGTCTATCCGCTTTTCTTTGAGGCGAGACGCCTTGGCACTGAGCCCGCGCAGGTAGTAAAGCTTAGCCCGCCGCACCTTCCCGTGCCGCACTACCTCTACCTTCTCCACCAATGGTGAACATAGGGGGAAGGTGCGTTCTACCCCTACACTATAGGCAATACGCCTCACCGTAAAATTTCCACCCTCAGCATTATGCCGAACCTTAATTACTACCCCTTGAAATAGCTGGGTGCGCTCCCTTCCTCCTTCTACAATCTTGGTGCTAACCTTTACCGTATCGCCAGGGGCAAGAGCCGGAATATTGGGATTCAGTTTAACTTCAATTAACGATGCCATGTTCATTCAGTAGTGCTCCTCCGTATCGGAGTTTATTTATCAATCCGATTTCTAAACATAAACTATACTCCCAATTGGCTAATTTATCAAGTAACTAGGAGGTAACCTTCACTACAACCAGGGATGAGGCTGGTAGTTATTCGGTAGACGTTAATGGACTTAGCGGTTCATTCATGGTAAAAAAGGAAGCACTTAACTGGACTATCCTCGGACCAGTTATCGCTGTGGTGGTCTTTTTAGCTATCTTCCTGCCCATCAGACTAAAGAGAAGAACAACCGCCGCTTAGGCTTCTCCTTTCAGCCTGTCTACTAACTTCCTCTCCTCTGAAGATAGATTAGCTTTGTCTAGTAGCTCGGGACGACGCTCCAGAGTGCGCAGGATAGACTGCTCACGGCGCCACTTGGCGATTTGACTGTGGTTTCCCGAGAGTAAAACCTCAGGCACTGACCATCCTCTATATTCAGCCGGGCGGGTGTATTGGGGGTATTCCAGCAGCCCGGTGGCATGAGAATCATCCACTGCCGAAACCTCTGAACCAAGAACCCCAGGCAGTAACCTGACCACAGCATCCACTACCACCATCGCTGCTAGCTCGCCGCCGCTAAGCACATAATCACCAATGCTAATCTCATCGGTAACTAGGTGCTGGTGCACTCGTTCATCAACCCCTTCATAATGACCACAGATAAGAATTAGATGACTATACTTTGATAATTCGCCAGCAATTTCATGGGAAAAAAGCCGACCCTTCGGGGTAAGCAGGATAATTGGTAATGCGCCAACCCCTTCTTCACCCTGTATCTTCGATTTTAGTGACTCTACCGCCTCAAAAATTGGTTCTGGCTTGAGCACCATACCGGCACCACCACCATAAGCATAGTCATCAGCGGTGTGATGTTTATCATGAGTATAGTCTCGGATGTTATGAATACTAACCCTCACCAGCTTACGGTCAATAGCCCGTTGGAAAATACCAGTATTAAACGGACCCTGGAACATCTCGGGGAATAGGGTTAAAATATGAATTTGCAAACTATTAATCCCTCTCTGTGTCTGGAAGTGTGTGCTCAGTTACCTCACCCTTAATAATTTCTATAGCATGAGGAATGACAGGTAGTATTACCTCAAGACACTCCCGAACTGCCTTAGGGCTACCCGGCAGGTTGATAATAAGGCACTTTCCCCTAACACCAGCCACAGCTCGACTCAATATAGCCAACGGCGTTAGCTTAAGAGTTCCAGCTCTCATCACCTCACCAAAGCCAGGCACCACCTTATCCACTATGGAAAGGGTCGCTTCAGGGGTAACATCACGGGGACCAAGCCCGGTGCCGCCGGTAGTTAAAATAATATCTACATCACCTTCGTCTGCCCACTGGCTAAGCTTGCTGGCGATAATATCTACCTCATCAGGGATGACCTCATATTTAACTACGCGATTATCTAGTACGAAAGGACTATCCTTGATTACCTTACCACTCTTATCATAACGCTGTCCCTGCCAACCCTTATCACTAATGGTAAGTATGCCCAGATTAAACATAACACTACCTCTCCCAGGCCAGATTGTATTTTACCACATATAAAACATGTAGCAAAATCAGGAAATCTGAAAAATTTAACAAAAAGACTTGACAAACTGAGGGGGTTGTGCTTAGATGGTAGAAAGTGGGGGATTGTGGTAAAGTAAGGGAACAAGTGTAGGGCTAACTATGTTCTTTGGTGAATTTGAATATAAGATTGACGAGAAGGGTAGAGTGCCTGTCCCACCCAAGTTTAGGCAGGAACTAAAATATGGGGTGGTGTTAACTCCAGGGATAGAGAAGTGCATCACCGCCTACCCCCTACCTGAGTGGAAGAAGCTGGCGGCTACCCTTACTACCGGCTCAGTTACCCCCAGTAAATTAAGAAGGCTAAATCGGGCTGTTTTTGCTACCGCCTTCAGCCTCAATATTGATGGACAGGGCAGGATAGCCCTACCTATCCCATTGCGAGACTATGCCAAGATTGAGGATGAGGTAGTTATCGCTGGAGCCAATAATTATCTTGAATTATGGAATAAAGAGCAGTGGGAATCAGAAAAAGCTGCTAGCCAGGAGCAGGCTTGGCAAATTATAGAAAGCTTGGAGAAATATTGAGGAGCCTAGAGATGTTAGTCCCTACTCATGTCCCGGTTCTACTCCAAGAGACCGTGGAGGCACTCGCTGTCCAAGCCGGGGGTCGCTATGTTGATTGTACCCTCGGCGGTGGGGGGCACGCCGCCGCCATTTTAGACCAAAGCTCACCCGGCGGACAATTATTGGGCATTGATGCTGACCCAGAAGCTATAAAAATAGCCAAAGCTAGGCTTGATGCCTATAGCGGCTCAATTCTCCTGGTTAATGAAAACTTTGTTAATTTACAGGCTATTTGTCTTAAACATGACTTTTCTCCAGTGCATGGCATTTTATTTGATTTAGGGCTTTCTTCCCTTCAGCTTAATAGCAATGGTCGTGGTTTCAGCTTCCAGCATGACGCACCTTTGGACATGCGTTTCAGTCCCAGCCAAGAGGTTACCGCTGCCGATATTATTAATACCTCCTCTGAAGCTAAACTAGCTCGCCTGATAAAAATATACGGTGAAGAAGGCTACAGCCATCAAATAGCCCGCCATATTGTACAGGAACGTCCGATAAGGACCACCCTGCAACTGGCTCAGACGATAGAGCGAGCTGTCGGAACTAGAAGGGGTAGAATCCACCCGGCTACTAGAACCTTTCAGGCGCTGCGAATAGCGGTTAACCACGAACTTGAGCACCTGGAAGCAGTTTTAAAACAGGCGATTAACCTCCTCGGGTTTGACGGTAGGCTGGTTGTTATTAGCTATCACTCTCTTGAAGACCGCATAGTGAAACAATTCATGCACCAGGAATCAAGGGACTGTATTTGTCCACCAGGTACACCTGCCTGTATTTGCCAGCATACCGCCTCCCTGCAGCTAATTAATAAAAAGGCTATCACTCCTTCGCCGGCTGAGGTTCAGTTCAATCCGCGCAGCCGTAGTGCTAAATTGAGAACGGCTAAGCGCATTGATACTCAGGATAATTTAGCCTGGCTGAAAAACGCATTTCCCCCGCCTATGGTTAAGGCTGGGGTGATGGGTTCAAATTTACTAAAAAACTGAAGGGCTTTTTAGTGCTCTAGGTTAGATAAAAAATTTAAGACTGCTAAGGAGGAGACTAAAAGTGTAAAAATTAATATGAGGCAAAGGGGCAGAATCTAGCTAATAAGGAGGGAGTAGATGAAAAGGCGGACTATTTTAACTTCTATTGATGTTGGTACTACTAAGATATGCACTACTATAGCTGAGGTAAATGATGGGGGTGGTATCCGAGTTGCCGGAGTAGGCGTTACCCCCTCTGAGGGGTTACACAAAGGTCTGGTAGTCAACATCAGCGACGCCAAGGAGTCAATTCGTGAGTCGGTGAAAAAGGCAGAGCAAGCCAGCAACTATAAGGTAGAGTCAGCCTATGTCGGCGTAACTGGTAGGCATGTCACCTCGCTGAATAACCGGGGGGTGGTAGCCATTACCCGTAATGACCGGCTGGTGCGACCGGATGACCTGAGGCGAGTGCTTCAATGTGCCCAAAGTGTCAAAACCCCTAGTGACAGAAGGCTGCTCCATGTTATCCCTCGGGGTTATGCCGTTGATGGTCAGGTAGGAGTCAAGAACCCGGTGGGAATGCATGGCTTCAGGCTAGATGTAGAAACACATGTCATTACTGCCGCCGTAACCTCTGTCCAGAACCTGGTGAAGTGTATCCGTGGCATTGGTATAGATATTGACGGCCTCGTCCTTGAGCCTTTAGCCAGCAGTGAGGCAGTATTGACCGAAGATGAGAAGCAAGTAGGGGTTGTATTAGCTGATATAGGTGGCGGAACTACAGATATCGCCGTTTTCAAAGACGGAAGCATCTGGCACACCTCTATTTTACCTGTGGCTGGTTATCAAATCACCAGAGATGTGGCTATCGGTTTGGGGCTGCCATTTGATGTGGCTGAGCAGATGAAGAAGCGGTATGGCAGTGTCATGCCAGTTTACGAAAGTAAAGCAGAAACTATCGGCACAATATCACAGGATGGACACGGGGTCTCCTATCAAGACTTGTGTGACATTATCAGAGCCCGGGTTGAGGAAATCATAAGGCTTATCCTGCTCGAGCTACCACGCTCTGAATATGAAACACTAGTCCCGGCTGGTTTGGTACTCACCGGGGGTAGCGCTAACCTTTCTGGCATAGAAGCACTGGGGTGTGATATAACACAACTCTCGGTAAGGGTAGGCGTTCCTACCAGTGTCCATGGTATCACCGATGCCCTTCGCGACCCGGCATATGCCACCAGTGTTGGTCTTCTGCTCTGGGGGGCAAGGCACGAAGGCACACAGGCTTGGCAAACTAAAGGATTTGGCGTAGGTCTATGG
>Ga0265594_1000875_pt1 | contig 24158 bp, 37 predicted proteins | sample saktaG_11_FD_190147 | JGI IMG/M metagenome (GOLD analysis project Ga0265594, IMG submission 190147) | Saline water microbial communities from Sakinaw Lake, British Columbia, Canada - sak_2011_5_24_80m | ecosystem: Environmental > Aquatic > Non-marine Saline and Alkaline > Saline ... | reverse complement strand
TTCTCATAATAAAAATAATTTAAATGAAACAATATGTCAAAGAACGTAAAAAAATATTTAATTACAAAACTAAATGTCGTTTAATTTATGCAACTTTAGGTCTCGCGACAACTTTGGAAAAGTTAAACTGTTATATTGTTATTCATCTTCGCTTTTTATCTTGTAAAATCAAGATTGTCAGATATTTCACAAATATTATTGTAGTGCTAAAACTTTGAATACATAATAATTGTTTTTATCTTTTTTTATAAAAATTTCAAATTTTATTTTGAATTTATATAATAAAAAATACTTTTTTAATGTTTAGCCCAGCTGAGCGGAGTTTGTAACTCCGCTCTAAATATATTGCAATTTGTAATTGCATTATTTAATTCCCAGCTGAGCGGAGTTTGTAACTCCGCTCTAAATATATTGTAATTTGCAAATTGCATTATTTAATTCTTTCTATTGTTCCTGTTAATTCAATAATTTCTATTACACTACTCAATTCTGCATAATTTCCTGCACTACTATACAAATAATCTTCAGCACATTCTTAATATCCTGTTGGCAATTTAAAAATATTTTTATAAAAGTATAAAAAATTAAATATAATAATAATCAAGAGATTATTTTTTATTTGAAGCGGAGTTACAAACTCCGCTTAGCAGGGCATGATTGGGTTTAGTTTTTCTTAATTTTCGATTTTGTGCCGGGACGGTTTGGTCTAAATTGTAATAACTTCAGCCACTATAAAAGTGCTTCCGCTAACAAAGATAAGGTCGTTTTTTTTTGCATTGGATTTGGCAGTTAAAAAAGCATTTTCAACAGAAGGATATGCAATGCCTGTCAGATTATTTTCTTTTGCTTTTTTCAATAGTTTGTTTTGGTCTAATGCTCTTGGGATGTTTGCTTTACAAAAGTAATATTCGGCTTTTTTTGGTAATAGTTTTAGTATTTTATCAATATCTTTATCTTTTACCATTCCAAAGACAAAGTGTAAATTTTCATATTTTGTTACAGATAGTTGTTTTACTATTTGTTTAATACCATCTTCATTATGAGCAACATCACAAATTGTAAGAGGTGATTTTGACATTATCTGCCATCTTCCCATAAGCCCTGTTTGTTTAGATACAGTGTCAATGCCTTTTAAAATATCAATCTTACTTATATTATATCCAATTTTGTTAAGTAATTCTATTGTCTGAAGTGCGGTAACAATATTTTTAGTTTCGTATAATCCTGGAAGTTCGGAATTTAGATTTTTGATAAACAATTTATTGTTTTTTGAAATATCCATTGTTAATCGTATGTTTTTATGCAAGTTGCTTTCAAATATTTTGATATTATAAGGTTTATAAATTGTATCTGCAAAAAATATTGAAGCATTTTGTTGTTTGGCTGTATTAATAAAAATTGATTTTATCTTGTTTTGTGTTTCACCAATTATTACAGGTATGTTGTGTTTTATAATACCTGATTTTTCATAAGCAATTTTTTCAAGAGTGTTTCCGAGTAAGTCAGTATGGTCAAGTCCTATATTTGTAATAACTGATATGAGAGGATTTATTATGTTTGTAGAGTCCAATCTTCCGCCAAGTCCTGTTTCAATGACAGCGATATCTACTTTTTCATCAGAAAAGTATTTAAAAGCCATTCCTACGGTCATCTCAAAAAAGGAAAGTTTTAAAGATTCAAATCTCTCTTTATATTTATTTACAAAAGAGCATACATATTTTTTAGGAATTTTGTGTCCGTTAATTTTTATTCTTTCTCTAAAGTCATTAATATGAGGGGAAGTATATAGTCCTGTTTTAAGATTTTTTGTTTGCAGAATAGATGCTATTATGTGTGCTGTAGAACCTTTTCCGTTTGTTCCTGCAATATGTATGGATTTAAAATTATTTTGCGGGTTATCAAGGATATTACATAATTTTATGGTATTGTCAAGGTCTATTTTATATTTTGCATTTCCAGTGCGTTGATATACAGGTAGTTGGGTAAATAAATATTCTATGATTTGTTTATAGTTCAAAGTTACAAGTTCAAAGTTTAAAGTTTAAAGTTTAAAGGCATAAAGGCATAAAGGCACAAAGTTCAAAGTTTAAAGGCACAAAGGCATAAAGGCACAAAGTTCAAAGTTTCAAGTTCAAAGTTTCAAGTTCAAAGTTTCAAGTTCAAAGTTTAAAGTTTAAAGTTACAATGGCATAAAATTTAAAGCTTTATAATATATACCCAACAGGTGCTATGCGACCTGTCGGGTGGTAAAAGTTTAATGTTCAAAATTTAAAGTTATAAGTTCAATGTTTAAACAGAAAACAGGAAACTGAAAAATGGGAATTTTTTATTAATATCAGGCGGCAAATATATTAATTTTGTTTTGTTCAGAACAGATGATTGTGATGAATTACTTTAATTTAATAAAGTGGTAAGTAATAGTTCCTTTTTGTTCTTGCGCTGCATTAATATCCTGAGTAAATTGAGATTTTAAAGCGGCTTTTAGAGCTAATTTCCATAGTATAGAAGAAGTGGTAGTAGTGCCTCTTGTTCCTGCTATTGCTTTAATTACTTCACCTTTTCTATTGACTGTAATAGTAATTACAACTGTTCCCTCGTCGTTTGAGGTGTAATTCGGTTTAGGTAGATATTTTGATTTTCGTCCTTTTAAGCTGAAAGATATTCCATTTCCACCGTTTCCATGTTCTCCATAGTGATTTTTTGCATTAAGAGAGCCAAAAGGATTGCCTTGGTCACCGGGTTTTCCTGTCTCGCCTTCATTTCCTGTCTCCGAGTGTTTGCTCTGATACATTGATTTTACATCAATTTCAGGTTTTTTAGGTTCTTCGGGTTTGGATTCAGTTTCTGTTTTATTATTTAGTTTTACAGTTTCTTCTGTGTTTTGAGTTGTTATATTTTTGGTGTCATCAGAAATATTTTGATTGGGTGTATTTTTTTTAACAGGTGGAGTTTCAGGTTGTATATCTCCCATACCCTGATCGCTATATCCAAGATTAACCTCAATACCTTGTTCCTCAGGTAAAGGCAGAGGTGTTCTGAATCCAAAAAAGATAAATAATATTAATAGTATAACATGGAATAATGTTGTTCCAATAATTGCTTTAATATCATCTTTATTTAATTTCATTTATGAATAAGTTTATAGGTTAAACAACATTCATACTTTATTTGTTACAATATTTCTTTAAAATTTTAAAATTTCACGCCAAGACGCAAAGTCGCAAAGATTACTTTCTTATGTTTATATTTTCGTATTCAGTTTATTTTCAATTACTTACAACTATTTCGGCTTCGCTCAACAACTAAAAAACTCAAGATGTAGAAATTGGAAATTATTTTTTTTTTTTCTAATTAAATTCCAAATCACAATTTCTGAAATTTAGAGATATACTTATCTTTTTACTTGAATATTTAATTCTATTATTTTTTTGGTGATGTTGCCAGAATTACTTTATGTTTGGTTTTAGTAGATTTATTAATATTATTAACAGCATCAATTATGTTAATAATATATTGAATAGGCACAGTTTTGTCAGCACGCAAGACGATAGTTGCATTATCCTGATTACTAATTTTTTGAAGTATAGTATTTTCCAGAGATTGCTCAGTAACAGGATTTTCTTCCACAAAATACTGTAATTCATCATTTATATAAACAGTAAGAGTTTGTTTAGCCATTGTTTTGCTACTGCTATTTGGCAGGAGCAGTTTTATAGCATTTGGGCTTATTAATGTTGAAGTAAGCATAAAAAATATTAAAAGCAAGAATACCAAGTCAGACATAGATGCAGCGCTAAATTCTAAGCTTCTTTTATTTTTAGTATGAAGAGCCATTTGTTTTTAAATTAAATTATAAGATGCTTATATTATTATTTTATTTTATTTTAGATTAATTTGTCATATAAAATATTAAGAAGTAGGTTCATTAAGAATGTCCATAAATTCTGTAGCTCTTGTTTGCAGGATAAATACTATTTTTTCTATTCTGGCAACTAATATGTTATAGAATATATAGGCGATTATACCGACAATAAGTCCTGCGATAGTAGTAATCATGGCTTGATATATTCCGCCTGACAAAGTAGAGATATCTACATTATTTCCTGCTTTTGACATATTATAAAAAGCTGTTACCATCCCTGTAACGGTTCCAAGGAATCCGAGCATAGGCGAAGCGCCTGCTATCATAGCGAGTACGGGTAATTTTCTTTCTAATTTTGCAATTTCCTGCTGTCCTATATTTTCTATTGCAGCGTTAATATCATTCAAAGGTCTTCCAATTCTTAGAATACCTTTCTCTATCATATTTGATATAGGGCTATTATTATTTTTGCATAAAGATTTGGCAGAGTCTATTCTGTCGTTGTGCATAAAGTCGCGAATATTATTCATAAAGTTTAATTCTTCGCCTGATGCTTTGTTTATAGCAAGATAGCGTTCAATAAATATATAAACGGCAATGATTGAAAAAGCTAATAAAGGTATAATAATCCATAAAGAACCTCTCATAGTAACAAGTTCCCATATTGAAAGTGTTTCTTCTGTTGGTTGGGAAGTGGCAAGTTTGTTAGCTGCATTTACTATTGTATCATTAACAGCAGCAGTATGCTGAGTAATTTGTAAGATAATACCTATCATTTTTTTTTAGTTTTAAAGTTTAAATTTATATATAAAATTTGTTTGGCATTTGTCGTTTGTTGATAATATTATTATCAGACAAATCTGTCAGTTGCCGGATTCTAAATGTCGTTGTAAAATCCCACATTTATCGGAACTGATGCCCGATTAAAATATCAAAAGTAAATAAACATTAAACGACAAACGAATTAGTTATTTCCGCCGAGTATAAGAGGCATACCATTTTTACTATTACCAACAACAACAACTTTTGTATTTGGTGATTCGGATAGTTTAATAGTAGCTTCAATACCTTTTTCTGTTAAAATTTTGTCAGTTAAACTTGCTGATATAATTCTGTTAGCCGCTGCTTTACCTAGTGCTTCAATTCTTTGACGTTCAGCTTCTTTTTTTGCTTTTTGCAGTTTATATTCATATTCAAGAGATTCCTGTTCTTGTTTTAGTTTTCTTTCAATAGCATCTTGTAAAGTTTGTGGTAAAACAATATTACGTATTAAGATATCATTAACCTGAATATAATTATCTGCAAGAGTTTTTTTAGTTTTATTAAAAATTTCTTTTATAATTTGTTCTTTTTTTGTAGTATTGATTTCTTCAGGCAAATATTTTGCTATAATTGTTCTAATGACAGCACGCATTACCGGCATAATGATTTCTGTTTCATAATTTCTTCCTCTTTCTACTTCTAAGTAGCCGAGCTTGCTTATCATTGGCTGGTGCAGGACAGTTATATCCATATTTATTTTAAGCAGGTTAGAGGATAATACTTCCATTTGTTGAGTTGTTTCTTTTTGTCTTATTTCATAGTCAACAACATGGTTCCAAGGTGCGAGAAGATGAAATCCTTGTCGCATAGGTGTTTGTTCTTTGCTTATTCCATGTCTAAATGTTTTGTATAGAAGACCTGCGTGTCCGGCGTCTATAGTAACTGTCATTCTGCTCCAGAATATTATTATCAGAACAATAGCAGCTATAATAATAATAACAGGAGTAATTTTTTTCATGTTGATTTCTTCTTGTGCCATAATTTTTTTAAGTTAGTTAATAATTAATTAAATTGTTGGCAAAGATATGTAAAAAGAATTAAAAAAATAAAATAAAAAAATAAAAAGAGTTGTTACCAATAAAATTTTCTGATTAATAATTTACAATATGTGTATTGTTTATATCTTTGATGTTTGATTTTGAGTTATAAAATATTATAATATTTGCTTTTAAATTTTAAAATGAAAGAACAATATTTTACACAAGATAATATTTTCAAAAAAGCGTTGGAAATTAAAGATATTGCTCAAAAAAATTTGCATTTGAAAGAGTTATCAATAAAAAAAAACAATGTTGTTCTTCTTGTAACCGACATGCAAAATTATTTTTTGGATTCTGATTCACATGCGTTTATTCCATCTGTCAAAGCAATAATTCCCAATATTAATTTATTAATTAATCTTTGTTTTAAACTTAATATACCTATAATTTTTACTCAACATATAAACAGCAAAGAAAATGCAGGTATAATGAATTTTTGGTGGAATGCTATGATAACCGAAGGTGACCCATTAAGCAAAATCAATAATAAAATTTATATTCCTAATTCAATAATCATAAAAAAACATCAATATGATTCATTTTATAAAACTAATCTTGAACAAAAAATAAAACAACTGAACAGGTCTCAGTTAATTATTTGTGGTATTATGACAAATCTTTGTTGTGAGACAACTGTCAGGTCCGCATTTGTGAGAGGATTTGAACCCTATCTGCCAATTGATGCAACTGCTGCTTACAATTATAATTTTCATGTATCAACAATCATAAATTTGTCGTTTGGCTTTACACCTCCTGTGTTAACAAGTGAAATAATTAAAAAAATTTCAAAATGATTATTAAAAAAGATATAATTATAATAGGTGGCGGTCCTGCCGGAATTGCTACAGCCATACAACTGAAAAGATATAACATCAATTTATTGATAATTGAAAAAAATACTTTAGGCGGGCTTTTGAAAAATGCTTTTAAAATTGAAAATTATTTGGGCTTTCCTAATGGGATAAAAGGAGAAGTCCTTGTAAAACTCATTCAGCAACATTGTGAAAAATACAAAATTGATGTATTTTACGATGAAGTAATTGATATTGATTATGATAATAAGTTTATTGTAAAAACCAAAACAAAAGAATTTGAAAGTAAGATTGCAGTTATTGCGTCAGGCACAAAACCAAAAGCAATAAAAAATTATAATTCTGACAAAATATTTTACGAAGTTTATAAAATAAAAGATATTAAGGATAAAACTATTGGTATAATAGGAGCAGGTGATGCTGCTTTTGATTATGCACTTACTCTTGCAAAAAACAATAAAGTATTAATTTTCAACCATAAAGAGAAAAATAAATGCAATCCTGTTTTATTTGAAATATGTAGGAATAACAATGCTATTAAAATTTATTATAACAGAAGTTTAGATTTTTTACAGGTCTTAGAAAAAAAAATCAAAGTCGTATTTCAACATAAAAAAAAATTGGAAAATTATCTGACTGATTATATTATTTTTGCTATTGGAAGAAAACCTCAACTAAAATTTTTACATAACCCAATCAAAGAAAAATTAAACTATTTAACTGACAATCATAAACTTTTTATTATCGGTGATGTGGCGAACGGCATAGCACGACAAGCATCAATTGCTGCCGGTGATGGAATAAAAACCGCAATGATAATTAAAGATAAAACTCGGAACTGGAAACTGGGAACTCTAAAATTATGAATTACAGATTACAGATAGATTACGAATTACGGATTACGAATTATGAGTTTTGTGCTTCGTGCTTCGTGCTTTGTGCTTGTAACTTGAAACTTGGAAGAGGAAACTGGTAACTGGAAACTTTGAATATTGAAATTTTAGTAAATGAAAGTAATTAGAAGAATAAAAGAAAACAACATAGCAAATGTTTATATTGGAGAAACCGATGATGGCAAATTATTTGAATTTGTTGAATCTATCCAGCCACCGTTATCTATTCGTGATAAATGGGTGTTGATTGTTTCTACTTTGTTTGGTTGTCCTGTGAATTGCAAATTCTGCGATGCTGGTGGAAATTACAATGGAAAATTATCTTATGAAGAAATTATGTTTCAAATTGATTATTTGATAAAACAACAATTTCCCGATAAAAATGTTAATACTAAGAAATTCAAGATACAATTTGCCCGTATGGGCGAACCGGCATTTAACAATAATGTTTTGAACGTTTTGGAAGCAATTCCCGGATTATATTCTTTTAAAAATTTCATACCTTCACTGTCTTCTGTTGCACCTGCCGGAACGGATTTTTTCTTTAAAAAACTTTTAGATATTAAAACACGTTATTATAATAACAATTTTCAGCTTCAGTTTTCTCTGCATAGTACAGATAAAAAACAAAGAGATGAATTAATGCCAATAAAAAAATGGGATTTCAAAACAATTTCGGAATACGGCAACTGTTTTTATGAGACAGGGAACAGAAAAATCACTTTAAATTTTGCTCTAAGTGAAAACAGTATTTTTGACATAGGCGAATTGGATAAGCACTTTAATCCTGATATTTTCCTGATAAAGATAACACCTGTAAATCCAACTTTTAAAGCAAAGGAAAATAAAATTCGTTCGTTAATAAAGCCCGGAATAAAAAATTATACAATTATAGAAAATCTTAAAAAAGCCGGTTACGAGGTTATTATAAGCATAGGTGAACTTGAAGAAAACAAAATAGGTAGCAACTGTGGTCAATATATTAATGCACTAAAAAATAATAAAAAATATTTAAAAAAAGGATATACATATCAAATTGAAAAAGTTCAGAACTCCTGACCTTTTGTAAATTAATACATCATAAAATTACAAATATCAAGCACCAAATAACATCAGGCAACTGCCTGACCAATAACTAAATTCAAAATTCCAAACAAAATAATCAATAAAATCAAGAAATAACGGCAATTTTAATTATCTTTTCCAATGGTTTGTTTTGGTAATTTGATGATTGGAATTTGAGTATTATTTGTGATTTGTAATTTGTTTTTTTTGGAATTTTATTTTACGAATGTAGATTTAGTAAAACATTACAAATCAAACTAATAGCTAATTCTAAGTCAGGATGTCTGAAGTTCAGTTTTAATACTGGTTTGCGTTTAGTATTATAAATTATACCCTGCTCGGTAATAATTTGATCTAATTTATGTACTATAAATAATTATAATTTTAACATATAGTCATTAATTGTCATTAGTAGTCATTAACAATAAATGACGGCGAAGCCAAATGACAACAAATGACAGCGAAGCTAAATGACAAATTATTGGGCGCAAAATATAACCACTCAAAGTATAAATTGCCATAATTCCTAATTGACACTAATTAATAAGAAATCAGTATCAAATTATCCGCCTAAGGCGGGCTATATGTCAGTTATTCTGAATTTATAGTATATTGTCATTTTATATAAAAAACACAGCACCATTGCAGGTATTTTTTTTAGCTCCTGTAACAGAGCTAAGGCAATTAATTTCTTTTCTTATTCTAAGTACTCCCAAGAATGCAAATATTAGAGCTTCTTTATAGTTTATAATATTTTTATCCGGAATAATTATTTTATGATTTACATTTGCTTTAATGCGATTTATAAGGAAGGTATTAAAAGTTCCGCCTCCTGTTACCAATATATTTTTTTCTTTATAATTTGATGTGGCAATAGAAATTTGTATAGCAATATGTTCATATATTGTGTTTAGTTTATCATTGATGGAGATATTGTAATTATTAAGAACAGGGATAAAATATTTATAAAGCCATTCTATACTTAAAGATTTTGGAGGTAATTGTTTATAGAAACTGATGTTGTTCAGGTCTTTCAGTAGTTTGTTATTTATGTTACCTTTTTTTGCAATATTACCTTTATCGTCATATTTTTTCCCTGTTTTTTCTGTCAGATTATTTATAATTATATTTACAGGGCATATATCATAAGCTATTCTGTTATTATTTTTGTCATCATAAGAGATATTAGCAAATCCGCCAAGGTTAAGGCAATATTCAAAATTGCTGAACAGTAATTTATCTCCAACAGGAACGAGAGGAGCACCTTGTCCGTTAAGAGCTACATCTAAGGATCTGAGATTACATATCACAGGAATATTTGTTTCGGCTGTTATTGCGGCTCCGTCACCGATTTGGCAGGTAATTTTTTTGTCAGGTTGATGAAATATAGTATGACCATGAGATACGATAAAATCGGCAGATATATTATTTTTAGTAATAAATTTTTTTGTTATCCGGCCTAAGAAATGTCCATATTCTATATTAGTTTTAACAAAAGTAAAAGCGTCTTTTTTGTTTAATGTTTTTAATTTTTCTTTCCAATTATTGTTATAGTTGTATGTTGTTGCATGTATAATTTTATAAGACCATTTTTTTTGCTCTTTTTTAAAGATGCAATAAGCCAAATCAACTCCATCTAATGAAGTTCCGGACATTATACCTATTACTTTATATGTGTTCACGAAAGGTGTATTCGTTTTTGTCGGGTAAGTATGATAAAATATTGAAAGATTGTAAAGATTGTAAAGATTGTAAAAATTGTAAAAATTGTAAAAATTAAAAGATTAAAAGATTGAAAAATTGTAAAGATTGTAATTCATAACTCAAATTATCAAGTTCAAAGCACAAAGTTCCAAGTTTCCAGTTTTTAATTTTTAATTTTTATTTCTTAATTACTCTCTTTGTTTGTGATATCGCTATTATCTTCTATTTTTTCTTCCGGTTCTGTCTTTTCTTTTGGTTCTGCTTTTTCCTTTGGTTCTGCTTTTTCTTTTGGTTCTGCTTTTTCTTTCGGTTCTGCTTTTTCTTTCGGTTCTGCTTTTTCTTTCGGTTCTGCTTTTTCTTTCGGTTCTATCTTTTCTTTTGGTTCTATTTTTTTAGTAGATTTACCTTGTGATTCAGTATTTTGTTTTTCTGTTATTTTTTTTCTACTTCTTCTTGTGGTTTTAGATTTTTTTTCTTCTTTATCTTTTAGTAGATTTTCATTGTAGTCAACAAGTTCTATCACACACATTTCTGCGTTATCTCCTAGTCGGTTACCTGTTTTAAGTATTCTGGTATACCCACCTGGTCTTTCTGCTATTTTTACTGATATTTCTCTAAATAGTTCAGTAATAGCTTGTTTATTTTTTAAATATTTGAATACTGTTCTTCTGGAAGAAGTAGAATCGTCTTTAGATTTAGTTATTAAAGGTTCTAGATATTGCCTTAAAGCTTTTGCTTTAGGGACAGTAGTAGTAATTTTTTTATTTAAAATCAGGGAGCATGCCATATTAGCAAACATAGCTTTTCTATGGCTATAGGTTCTGCTTAAATGGTTAAAACTTTTTTTGTGTCTCATATCAATTATTCCTCATCCAATTTATATTTTGAAATATCCATTCCAAAGTGCAAGTTTTTTTGTATCACTAAGTTTTCTAATTCTGTTAAAGATTTTTTTCCAAAGTTTCTAAATTTCAACAAATCATTTTTATGGAAAGTTACCAGTTCGCCGAGAGTTTCTACTTCGGCAGATTTCAGGCAGTTTGCAGATCTTACTGACAGGTCTAAGTCATATAGTTTTGTTTTTAATAGCTGTCTAATATGCAATGATGTTTCATCAAATACTTGTGTTTCTTTTTTCTCTTCAGTATCAACAGTAATTTTTTTGTCAGAGAATAGCATAAAGTGTTGTATTAATATTGATGATGCTTCTTTAAGGGCTTGTTTAGGGTGTATAGAACCATCAGTAGCAATTTCTATAGTAAGTTTTTCGTAATCAGTTTTTTGTCCTACACGATAATTATCAACTTTATATTTTACATTTTTTATTGGTGTAAAAATAGAATCTATAGGTATTGTTCCTAATAAATCATCTTCATGTCTATTTTCTTCAGAAGGGACATAACCTCTTCCTTTATTTATATTTATCTCCATTTTTAAGTTGGCAGAAGATTCCATATTACAGATTACAAGTTCTGGATTTAGGACTTGGAATGCTGATAAGAATTTGTTAATATCACCGGCTTTAAATGTCTTTTGATTGGTAATATTAATTTTTACTTTTTCTTCGTTTATGTCATCAATTTGATTTTTTAATCGAATTTGTTTTAAGTTAAGAATAATTTCTACTACATCTTCAGCTATGCCTTCTATAGTAGAAAATTCATGAGCCACACCATCCATTTTAATTGAAGTTATAGCATATCCTTCTAATGAAGACAGTAAAATTCGTCTTAAAGCATTTCCTATTGTTATTCCATATCCAGGTTCTAAGGGTCTAAACTCAAATTTGCCGTTAAATTCATCAGCTTCCAACATAATAACTTTCTCAGGTTTTTGAAAATCTAATATTGCCATATATTTTAAATTATAATTTATTATTTAATGTCAGTATATAAAGTTTAAAGTTCAATCGTTTGTCGTTTCCAGTTACAAGTTTAAAGTTACAAGTTTAAAGTTACAAGTTCAAAGCACAAAGCACAAAGTTCATAATCCGTAATTCGTAATCCGTAATTTATAATTTTCCAGTTTCTATTTTCCAATTTCTAGTTCCAATTCATAATTTTCAAGTTCTAAGTTTACGGACACTACTTAGAATATAGTTCTACTATTGCCTGTTCATTAATCTCTTCGGGTATCTCTTCTCTTTCGGGATAGTTAGTAAATTTTCCACACATAAGATTTTGGTCCCATTCTAGCCAAGAAAATTTATTTGTTTGTGATGCGAGTGAATTATTAATTACTTCCAAAGATTTAGATTTTTCTCTAACACCTACTCTATCTCCTGGTTTTAGGGTATATGAAGGGATATTAGCAACTTTATCATTAATAGTTATATGTTTATGTAATACTAATTGTCTGGCTCCGTTTCTGCTATTAGATATACCTAATCTAAATACTACATTATCTAATCTAGATTCAATTAGTTGAAAAAGTATTATACCTGTAATTCCTTTTTTGCTACTTGCTTTTTCAAAAATTTTTCTAAATTGTTTTTCCAGGATACCATAAGTATATTTTGCTTTTTGTTTTTCCATTAATTGCTCGCCATATTCTGATTTTTTCCTTACTCTTTTAGATGCTCCATGTTGACCTGGTAAATATTTTTTTCTTTCAAAATATTTATCTGGTCCATAGATAGCTTGTCTAAATTTTCTGGCGATTCTTGTTTTTGGTCCTATATATCTTGCCATAGTTATAATTTTATATTTAGTTTAAACTCTTCTCCTTTTAGGTGGTCTGCATCCATTATGTGGGACAGGAGTAACGTCAAATATTTCGGTTACTTCTATACCTTGTGAGTGTATAGTTCTGATAGCAGATTCTCTACCTGCGCCTGGTCCTTTAATAAAGACCTTTACTTTTCTTAATCCTAAGTTATAAGCTGCTTTGGAACAATCGGTTGCTGCTAATTGTGCAGCATAAGGAGTATTTTTTTTAGATCCTTTAAATCCTTGTTTCCCTGCAGATGACCATGATATTACTTGCCCGGAATTATTTGTTAAGGAAATAATTATATTATTAAAAGAAGCATGTATGTGAGCTTGCCCGGAAGCATCTACCTTTACAACTCTACGTTTTTTTGTTTTTGCAATTTTTGCCATATTTTTTGGTAAAATTATTATAAATTATTTTTGGTATTGTTAAAAAAATTGTAATGATTGTAATAATTGCAAAGATTGTAAAAAAAAAATTTAAAAGCCCTTATCCATAATTTTTCCAATTATTTCAATCTTTTAATCTTTTCAACAACACGTTAATATATCAGTTTATCTATTATTCATAAATGATTTATCTATACTTAATTAGCAATGTCTTATTTCTTACTTTCAGCTTTCTTTTTATTAGCTATAGTTTTCTTTTTACCTTTTCTTGTTCTTGCGTTATTTTTTGTTTTTTGACCTCTTACCGGCAATCCTATACGGTGGCGAATTCCTCTATAAGAGCCAATATCCATTAGACGTTTGATATTTAACTGGGTTTCTGCCCGTCTATCTCCTTCAACTTTATATTTTTCGGATATTATTTTATATATTTTGTTTTGTTCCTGGTCAGACCAATCTTTAACTTTTTTGTTTAGGTCAATATTTGCTTGTGTAAGGATTTTTTGTGCTGAGCTTCTTCCTATACCGAATATATAAGTTAATCCTATTTCTCCTCTTTTATTTTTTGGTAGGTCAACACCTGCTATTCTTGCCATATAATTTTTATTTTAATTTTAATGTTTTTATTATAAAAATAATTTAATTTTTATACCGTTGGATCAGGCATTCGTCAGTAACCGAATCAGGCAACTGCCTGACCTGACGGCATTTACAATCTTTTTAATTATTTTTAACCTTGTCTTTGTTTGAATTTAGGTTTTTTTTTGTTAATAATATATACTCTACCTTTTCTTCTGACAATTTTGCATTCAGGGCTTCTTTTTTTTACTGATGCTCTAACTTTCATTTTGTTAATATTTATTTTATTTATATCTAAGGATTATTCTACCTTTTGTCAAATCGTAAGGTGAAATTTCAAGTTTTACTTTATCGCCTGGCAAAATTTTTATATAGTGCATTCTCATTTTACCTGATATATGAGCTGTTATAATATGACCATTTTCCAATTCTACTTTGAACATAGTATTCCCTAAGGATTCTATTACTGTTCCGTCTTGTTGAATTGATATTTGTTTTGCCATATTATATTTTTTTTAAATTTTTGCAAAGTTAAAAAATATTTAATAAAAAAAGGATTAATACTATTTTTTATTAGAAAGCACCTATACCTGGTCTGCCTTTAATTCTTCCTGATTTCATAAGTCCGTCATAATGTCGCATTAGCAAGTGGCTTTCTATTTGTTGTAATGTATCCAGGATAACACCTACAAGAATTAACAGGGAAGTTCCTCCATAAAATTGAGCAAATTGTGTATTTACTCCTGTTAAGCTAACAAAAGCAGGCATTATAGCAACGAAAGCAAGAAATATTGAACCAGGGAGTGTTATTTTTGACATCACATTATCAATAAATTCTGCTGTTTTTTTGCCTGGTTTAACTCCCGGTATAAATCCCCCATTTTTTTTCATATCCTCTGCCATTTTGCTGGGATTAATAATTATAGCTGTATAAAAATATGTAAATAGTATAATCATTATAGCGAAAGTGAAGTTATACCAGAATCCTGTAAAGTTAGATAATGCTGCGGCGAATTTTCCCATGACTTCAATATCTCCAAATCCTGCTAATGTGATAGGCACAAACATAATTGCCTGTGCAAATATTATAGGCATTACTCCTGCAGCATTTACTTTAAGAGGTATAAATTGTCTGACACCGCCATATTGTTTGTTTCCGACGATTCTTTTAGCATATTGTACAGGTATTCTTCTTGTTCCCTGTATTAATAGTATAGTAATTAATATTACAAGAATAAGAAATACGATTTCTATAAGGAAAATTACTAATCCTCCACCAAGTTCTTCTACTCTGGATGCGAATTCTGCAAATAATGCAAAAGGCAGGCGGGCAATAATACCAATCATAATTATTATTGATATGCCATTACCAATTCCTTTGTCAGTAATTTTTTCGCCCAGCCACATTATAAACATTGACCCAGCTGTAAGAAGTATTACGGATGATATTCTGAAATACATTGATGGCGATACACCCGGCATAAAAGGATATATTGCTTCTGCAGGAAGTTGACGTGTAAGGTTGAATATATAAGAAGGTGATTGCAGTAACAGTATAGCTACGGTCAGATATCGTGTAATTTGGGTTATTTTTTTTCTGCCGCTTTCTCCTTCTTTTTGTAATTTTTGGAAATAAGGGACAGCAACTCCCATTAGTTGTATAACAATAGAAGCAGAGATATATGGCATAATTCCCAGTGCAAAGATAGATGCATTAGAGAAAGCTCCGCCAGAGAACATATTTAACAGTCCGAGTATGCCTTCACTTGTTTGGGCTTGTAATGCTCCAAGTTGATGAGGGTCAACACCTGGTAAGACCACAAAAGCCCCTAATCTATAAACAAGAAGAATACCAATAGTATAAAGTATTCTCTTTTTAAGGTCTTCTATCTTCCAAATGTTTCTGATAGTTTGTATTAGTTTGTTCATTAAGATTGTATTTTAATTATTTTGCCACCTTGTGCTTCAATAGTTTTTATTGCTGATTTTGAGAAAGAATGTGCTTCAACAGTTAGTTTAGCTTTTAAATTTCCCCTGCCCAGTATTTTTATAAGGTTATTTTTTGATGTTATACCATTGTTAGCTAAAATATCAGGATTTATTTCTGTTATATTTTTTTCATCAGCTATTTTTTGTAAAGTATCAATATTAACAGGTGTAAATTCTTTTCTGTTTATATTTTTAAAGCCAAATTTAGGTAATCTTCTGTATATAGGCATTTGTCCGCCTTCGTATCCATAATTGCGTTTATATCCTGATCTGGATTGTGAGCCATTATTTCCTTTTGTAGCAGTTCCTCCATAGCCAGAACCTTGTCCTCTGCCTATACGTTTTCTTTTTTTTTCAGAACCTTTTATATGTTTAAGATTTGTTAAGTCCATATTATTTTTTTTTATTATAATTAAGCTTCTTCTATTAATAACAGATGATTAACTTTATTAATCATTCCTCTAATCTGAGGTGTATCATTTACCTCTATTGTTTGTTGCATTTTTTTAATGCCGAGAGCTTTAATAGTTCTTTTTTGTCTTTCAGGTCTGTTAATAGCACTTTTTATTTGTTTTATTTTTATTTTGTTCATTGTTTTAAACATTTTTTGTTTAGGTATTTCAAATTTTCAACTATTGAACGGTTATGTTAGTATAAATTTATCCATTAAATACTTTATTCATATCAATACCTCTTATTTTAGCTATAGAGTAAGGGTCTCTTATTTGCATAAGAGCGTTTATAGTAGCTTTAACAACGTTGTGAGGGTTTGAAGAACCTTTGGATTTTGCGAGTATATTTTTTATGCCCAGATTTTCCAATACAGCGCGCATAGCTCCTCCTGCGATAACTCCTGTGCCTGGTGCTGCTGGTTTGAGGAATACAGAAGCCCCGCAATATTTACCTGTTTGCTCGTGTGGTAAAGTTCCGTTAATGATAGAGACATTAATAAGATTTTTTTTTGCATCATCTAATCCTTTTGATATAGCAACTGTTACTTCTTTTGCTTTTCCAAGTCCATATCCTACAACGCCTTTTTCATTACCAACAACAACGACTGCTGAGAAGCTGAATGCTCTGCCACCTTTGGTAACCTTAACTACTCTTCTGATACTTACTACTTTTTCTTTAAATTCTATATCACCGGATTTAATTCTTTTTTTATTAATATTTTGCATAACTTTATTTAAAATTTAAGTCCATTTTTTCTAGATTCTTCAGCTAATGATTTAACTCTGCCATGGTATAGATAGCCATTTCTATCAAATACCACAGAATTAATTCCTGATTTAATAGCTTTTTCAGCAATTAATTTACCTACTAATTTAGCTTGTTCAGTTTTTGTTATTTTTTTAGAAGCAATCTTATCTTTACCGATAGATTCAGGATGTTCTATTTGATTTAACTGTGCAGAGATTAAAGTTTTATTATTTTGGTCATCAATAATTTGAGCACAGATGTGTTTATTACTTCTAAATACACTTAATCTTGGGACATCAGGTGTTCCTTTAATTCGTTTTCTTATTCTTTGTTTAATTCTTATTCTGTTATATGATTTTTTATTTTTCATGTGTTTATATTTTCGTAATCAACTTATTTTCAGTTATCTACATTTTTGTCAAATTCAAAATATCAAATATCAAGACAAAAGTATAAAGTTCAAAGCACAAAATTCGTAATCCGTAATTTTCTAATTTCCAATTCCAAGTTCATAATTCAAAATATTTTTTAAGCACCAGCTATTTTGCCGGCTTTTCTTTTAATTTGTTCGCCAACAAATTTAATACCTTTTCCTTTGTATGGTTCAGGTTTTTTTAAAGATCGTATTTTAGCTGCTACTTGTCCTATAAGTTGTTTATCAATAGATGATAATATTATTCTAGGTGGTTTACCTCTTTCTGTTATTGCTTCAACTTTTATTTCTTTTGGTAATTCAAATGCAATACTGTATGAATTTCCAATAGATAGTTCTAATATTTGATCGTGGGAATTTATTTTATATCCTACGCCTATAACTTCCTGTTCAATTTTATATCCTTTAGATACACCTGTAACCATATTATATATTAGTGCTCTGTATAAACCATGTAAGGATTTATCTTTTTTTTGTTCAGTATGTCTTTCTAAAGATATTATAGATTCATTTATTTTAACAGTTATACATGGATCAATGGTTTGTTTTAGTTCTCCCATAAGTCCTTTTACTGTTACTATGTTATTATCAGATACAGTAACTTCTACTTTATCAGGTATTTTTATTGGTAATTTTCCTATTCTTGACATTTTTTTGTTCTCCTTATTTTTAGCTAATAAAACATAATACTTCTCCGCCAATATTTTGTGTTTTTGCTTCTTTATCTGTCATTACGCCTACAGATGTTGATATAATAGCAATTCCCAAGCCATTTAGTACTCTTGGCAGTTGTTTGGCATTTACATATTTTCTTAGTCCTGGTTTACTAATTCTTTCAAGTTTATTAATAGCAGGCACTTTTGTTACAGGATGATATTTTAAAGCTATTTTAACAACATCCTGAACAGGATTATCTTCAAATTTATAGTTTAAAATATATCCTTTTTCAAATAATATTTTAGTAATTTCTTTTTTTATATTTGATGCAGGTATTTCAACAATTCTGTGATGAGCAGACATTGCATTTCTTATTCTTGTAAGGTAATCTGCAATAGGGTCAGTAGTCATTTTTTTTTTTTTTATTAGTTTATATGTTTTAATAAAATTATGAATTATGAAAAAAATGCAATAAAATTGGGGTTAAATCTATTAATAATTCATAATTCAAAGTATCAAGTATCAAGTATCAAGACAAAAGACAAAAGACAAAAGACAAAAATAAAAAGGTAAAAGTTCAAAGCACAAAGCACAAAGTTCATAATTCATAATTCATAATTCGTAATTCATAATTTATAATTCATAATTATTTTACCAGCTTGCTTTTTTAATACCTGGTATTAATCCTGCTGATGCCATTTCGCGAAAGTTTATACGTGATATTCCAAATTGTCGCATATATCCTTTTGGCCTTCCTGTGAGCTGGCACCTATTATGTAACCGAACAGGAGAAGCATCTTTAGGTAATTTTTGTAATCCCAAATAATCTCCTTGTGCTTTGAGTTCTTTTCTTTTTTCAGAATATCTTTTTACTATTTCTTGTCTTTTTCTTTCTCGTGCTTCTATTGATTTTTTTGCCATATTATTTTTAATTAAATTGTTTAATTTTTGAATGGTAATCCAAAATTTTTCAAAAGAGCAAATGCTTCTTTATCAGTTTTGGCAGATGTAACAAATGTAATATTCATGCCCATTAATTTTTCAATTTTGTCAATATCTATTTCCGGAAATATTATTTGTTCTGTTATACCGAGGTTATAATTTCCTTTTCCGTCAAATCCTTTATTACTTATTCCTCTAAAGTCCCTAACTCGTGGCAGGACTACAGATATTAATCTATCAAGAAACTCATACATTTTATTTCTTCTTAGAGTAACTCTTACACCAATTGGAAATCCTATTCTAAGTTTAAAGTTAGATATATTTTTTTTAGCATTTGTAGGCACAGCTTTTTGTCCTGATATAAGTGTCATTTCATTGATAGCAGTAGTAATAAGTTTTTTGTTGATAATAGCATCTCCCAGCCCTTGATTAATACATATTTTTTTAAGTTTAGGTACCTGCATATTACTTTTGTATCCAAATTGTTTTTTTAGTGCTGGTACTATTTCTTTATTATATTTATTTTTTACTCTTGGTAAATAATCCATTATTTTATTTCCTCCCCTGTTTTTTTTGAATATCTAATAAGTTTTTTATCTTTTAGTTTTCTTCCTATTCTTGTAGGTTTCCCATCATTATCTATAACCATAAGGTTAGATATATGTATAGGAGATTCTTTTTTTATAATTCCACCTTTAGGGTTTTCGGTAGTAGGTTTAGAATGTTTAGATACCATATTAACGCCTTCTACAATAGCTTTTCTTTTTTTTATAGATATAAATAGAACTTTACCTTGTTTACTTTTAAAGTTACCGGCAATAACTTTTACAATATCGCCTTTTTTTATATGTAATTTTGGTTGCATAGTTATTATAATTTTTTAGAGCACTTCTGGTGCCAGTGAGACAATTTTCATAAATTTTTTTTCTCTTAGTTCTCTTGCCACAGGTCCGAATATACGAGTACCTTGCATTTCTTCTGTTTCTGTTAGCAGGACTACAGCGTTATCACTAAACCTTATATAAGAGCCATCATTTCTTCTTATTTCTTTTTTTGTTCTTATAACAACAGCTTTTGAAACAGTTCCTTTTTTTATATTGCCTGAAGGTATAGCAGTTTTGACGGTAACAATAATTTTATCGCCTACAGATGCATATCTTTTCTTTGTTCCACCAAGTACACGAATACATAATACTTCTTTAGCACCACTGTTATCAGCTACAGTTAATCTAGATTCTTGTTGTACCATAATTATTTAGCTTTTTTAATAATTTTAACTAATCTCCATTTTTTATTTTTACTTAATGGTTTTGTTTCCATAATACAAACAGTATCTCCAACATTGCATTCATTTTTTTCGTCATGAGCCATAAATCTAGAAGTTTTTTTTATAAACTTTCCGTATATTGGATGTTTTACTTTTCTAACTACTTCAATTACAATAGATTTATTCATTCCATTACTCACAACAATTCCTGTTCTTTGCTTTCTTAGATTCCTATTTTCCATTTTGTATATTTTTTTTATTATTATTCAGTTCTCTAGCTCGCAGTTCTGTTTTAAGCTGTGCAATATTTTTTCTATACGCTTTAATTTTCATAGGATTTTCTAATGGTGATACAGCATGATTAAGTTTTAATTTAATAAGTTGATTTTTTTCTTCTTCTAATCTTTCATTGACTTCACTTGTAGAAAATTCTTGTATTACAGATGTTTTCATTTTTTATATTTTTGTATATAGTTCATCAGTTATGTTCCAGTTTCCTGTTTCCATGTCTTGTGTCTTGTCTCTTTTTGTTACGGATATTTTATTTTTAATAGCATTTATTATTCAACATAGTCGCGTCTAATGACAAATTTAGTGAGGACAGGCAATTTTTGTGCTGCAAGTCGCATAGCTTCTTTTGCTATATTTAGAGGGACTCCATCTGCTTCAAAGAGCATTCTTCCTGGAGACACCCTAGCTACGAATAATTCTGGTGAACCTTTACCTTTTCCCATACGAACTTCGGCTGGTTTTTTAGTAACAGGTTTATCAGGAAATATTCTTATCCATATTTGTCCATCACGTTTCATATAACGAGTAACAGCTTGTCGTGCTGCTTCAATTTGTCGTGCTGTTATCCATGCTTCTTCTAATGTTTTTATACCAAAAGAACCGAATGAAAGTTCTGCACCTCTTTTGGCGTTTCCTTTCATTTTGCCTTTTTGCATTTTTCTATGTTTTAATTTTTTAGGTTGTAGCATTTTTAATATTTTTTTTTATTTATACTCTTTCAAAAAACAATGATAAAATTATACCTAATAATTTTTAATTTTTTGTTATTTTTTTTAAACACTATCTTAAATAAATTTATCTTGGTTTTCTTCTTATTCTTCTTTTATTATCTTTGTTTTTTTTGTCTGATTTAAATTTTGGTTCTAATATTGGATTAAGGTCTCTTTTCCCAAATACTTCTCCTTTACAAATCCATACTTTAATACCCATTTTGCCGTAAGTTAATTGTGCTTCATTTAAAGCATAATCTATATCTGCTCTCAATGTATGAAGTGGAATACGTCCTTCTTTGAATAGTTCAGAACGAGCCATTTCTGCACCTCCCAATCTACCGGATATAAGTACTTTAATACCTTGTGCTCCCATTCTCATAGAAGATTGGATTGCGGTTTTAATAGCTCTCTTATAAGCTATTCTACCTTCAATTTGATGTGATATATTATTAGCTACTAAAAGGGCATCTAATTCAGGGCGTTTAACTTCAGATATATTTATTTGTATTTCTTTTTTTGTAATTTTTTTTAATTCTTCTCTTAGTTTGTCAATATCTTGTCCTCCTTTTCCTATAATAATTCCTGGTCGTGCTGAATTGATGGTAATAGTAACTAATTTTAATGTTCTTTCTATAATAATTTTAGATATACTGGCTTTAGATAATCTTATATTTATATATTTTCTAATTTTATCATCCTCAAGAAGTTTAGCTGCGAAATTTTTATCGTCATACCAATTAGAGTCCCATCCTTTGATGATTCCTAATCTTAGACTTATTGGATTTACTTTTTGTCCCATTTAATATTTTTTTTATTTAATTAGTATATCATTATTATTTTTACTATTTACTGATAAAATTACATGGTTTGAGCGTTTTCTTATTCTATGAGCTCTACCTTGTGGAGCAGGTCTAATTCTCTTTAGTTGTCTGCCACTATCAACAGTTATGTTGCTAATAAATAAGTTACTATCTTCTATTTTGGCCTTTTCATTTTTATTTTGCCAATTAGCTATAGCTGACAGTAATAATTTATAAACTTTTTTTGCCGGTTCTCTTGAACTATTTTTTAATATTTGTAAAGCTTTTTCCACTTCAATTCCTCTAATTAAATCAGCCACCAGCCTCATTTTTCGTGGAGAAGTTGGACAATTATTAAGTTTGGCAAAGTAAGTGCTTTTTCTTATTTCTTTTTGTTTATCAGCACTATTACGTTTTCTTCTTCCCATAAGATTAAAGTTTAAAGTTCAATGTATCCAGTTTTTAGTTTTTAGTTCAAAGCACAAAGTACATAATTACTCACTTTGTTCGTGAGATCACTTCGTTAAGTTCATAATTATTGTCAATTGTCTTTTGTTTCGGCTTCGCTCAACAACGGTTTCGGATATTTCACAAGTTTTATTTTTTGGCTTTATCTTTTTTTGTTCCTGCATGTTTTCTAAAAGTTCTGGTTGGGGCAAATTCTCCCAGTTTATGTCCTACCATATTTTCAGTTATATAGACAGGAATAAATTTATTACCATTATGTATAGCTATAGTTTGTCCAACAAAATCAGGTGATATCATAGAAGCTCTTGACCATGTTTTTATTACAACTTTTTTTTTTGTTTTTGATATTTTGGCTATTTTTTTTTCGAGTTTATAGCTTATATAAGGACCTTTTTTTAATGAGCGGCTCATATTTTTTTATTTTTTTTGTTTTTCAATAATATATTTATTAGAATATTTTTTCTTGTTTCTTGTTTTATATCCTTTGGCTGGCATACCATTTCTTGATCGCGGGTGCCCTCCTGATGCTTTTCCTTCACCACCACCCATTGGATGATCTACAGGGTTCATTGCTACTGGTCTGGTTCTGGGTCGTTTACCAAGCCATCTGCTTCTTCCTGCTTTTCCTGATATTTCAAGATTATGGTCTGCATTTGATACCATTCCTATGCTAGCTTTGCATGATGTTAATATCATTCTTGTTTCTCCTGATGGTAACTTAATATTAACAAATTTCCCTTGTCTTGATATTAATTGAGCATGAGCTCCTGCTCCGCGTGATAGTTTTGCTCCTTGCCCAGGTTGTAGTTCTATATTATGAATTATAGTTCCCAAAGGTATTTCACTTAGATATAAAGAATTACCAATTTCGGGAGGTACTCCTTTTCCGGATATGATTTTTTGTCCTACTTTTAGTCCGTTGGGTGCTACTATATATCTTTTTTCTCCGTCAGCATAAAATAACAGGGCAATACGGGCAGTTCTGTTAGGGTCATATTCTATAGATTTTACAGTTGCAGGTATGTTATCTTTATTTCTTTTAAAGTCAATAATTCTATATTTTTGTTTATGTCCACCGCCAGTATAACGCATAGTCATTCTTCCCGCATTATTTCTACCTCCGGATTTTTTCCTTGGAACTAATAAACTTTTTTCAGGTTTTGCATTAGTTATATCATCAAAGTCGCTTATTATTTTAAATCGCTGGCTTGATGTTGTTGGTTTAAATTTTTTTAAAGTCATTATTTTTAATTATTAACAAATTAAAATTAAGGGTTATACCAATTTTTAGACAAAATTCCATCTAATGTGGATTTATAATTTCCTGTTTATTTATAAATTTCCCAGATTAATGATTTAATTCAATAAGTTTAAAATTATGTATTTCATTGTTTATTTTTACTCTTAATATATAAATGCCTGATGAATAGCCAAGTTTTTTGGCACCAAAATCATATTCATAAAAACCATTATCTTGTTTTTTATTTATTATTGTCTGTATTTTAACTCCTGTTAGAGTA
>Ga0265594_1000874_pt1 | contig 24201 bp, 13 predicted proteins | sample saktaG_11_FD_190147 | JGI IMG/M metagenome (GOLD analysis project Ga0265594, IMG submission 190147) | Saline water microbial communities from Sakinaw Lake, British Columbia, Canada - sak_2011_5_24_80m | ecosystem: Environmental > Aquatic > Non-marine Saline and Alkaline > Saline ... | reverse complement strand
TCAAAAAAAAATCTTCTGGGGAACAATAGTCCTTGGCGTTCTTTTTGTGGTCTTGGCTCTTTTAAATTTGATTTTCTAATGTCTTTTTTTCGCAAAACAAAGAGAATTTTCGAAAATCTTAAAGGGAAACTGCTCCCTAAATCCTTTCCTTCTTTTGCAAAATGGAAACAAATTCTCCGTATTTTAACAAAGAGAGAAAAGATAGTACTGGCTATTTTTTTGATTTTATTTTTCAGTTCTTCTCTTTTCCTCGGTCTCAATTTTTATTTTAAAAATACTGAAATAAAGCCTGCTATCGGCGGAACTTATAAAGAGGGCCTAATTGGTTATCCCAGATTTATTAATCCAATCTATGGGGAGAATTCTGATGCGGATCGAGATTTGGTTCAGCTCATTTTTTCAGGTTTAATGAAATACAATCAGAAAGGAGAAATTGTTCCAGACCTTGCCAAAGAATATAAAATTTTAGAGGATGGAAAAGTTTTTGAATTTTATTTAAAAGAAAATGCTTTTTGGTCAGATGGTGAGAAATTAACTGTTGATGATGTAATTTTTACCATTGAAACAGTCCAAAATCCCGATTATAAAAGTCCTTTAAGAATAAACTGGCTAGGAGTGGAAATTGAGAAAATTTCCGACTCAAGTATCCGCTTCAAATTAAAAAACCCTTATCCTGCCTTTTTAGAAAATCTGACTTTAAAAATTTTACCTCTTCACATCTGGCAGAATATTCCTCCCCAAAATTTTCCCTTGTCAACTTATAATCTTTCGCCCGTTGGCTCAGGACCTTATCAATTAAAAAGCCTAAAACAAGATAAATTAGGATACATCAAATCTTTAACTCTAACTGCCAATCCTAAATATTTTGGGGAAAAGCCAAACATTAGAGAAATTTCTTTTCATTTTTTTAATACTGACGAAGAACTGATTAAAGCTGCCCAAAGAAAAGAAATTCAAGGGCTTTCAATTTTTGACCCAAAGAATTATCAGCTCCTTAAATCTCCTGAATTTGAAGATTATCACTTTTCTTTACCAAGATACTTTGCTGTATTTTTAAATCCAGATAAATCAGAAATTTTGGCTGAAAAAACGATAAGAGAGGCCTTAAATTACGGCACTAACAAAGAGGATATTATCAGGCTGACCCTTCTGGGACAAGGAAAAATCGTCGATTCTCCGATTTTGCCAGAAATTTACGGATTTCACTCCCCCACCGCTTACTATGAGTTTAATCCAGACAAAGCGAGAGAAATCTTACAAGAGGCCGGATTTGTTGAAGACGAAACCGGAATTAGGAAAAAAATTATCAAAGAAGAAAAAATTTTCCAATTTAAAAGCGACCTTAAATTAGGTTCTCAAGGAGAAGAGGTGAAAGAACTTCAAAAATGCCTATCAAAAGAGCCTGAGGTTTATCCTGAAGGCAAAATTACCGGGTTTTTTGGCTCCGAAACCAAAGAGGCAGTCATTAAATTTCAGGAAAAATACGCCAAAGAAATTTTAGAACCCTGGGGATTCACAAAGGGAACCGGCCTTGTCAGCAAAACTACCCGGTCCAAATTAAATGAGCTTTGCGAAAAAGTTCCGGAAAAAAGCTTAGAGCTCTCCTTAGTTTTAGTTACGGTTGACCAACCCCTTTTAGTTGAGGTTGCCAATCTTTTGAAAGAACAATGGAAAGACTTGGGAGTAGAAATCGAAATCAAAACATTTGACATCCAAACTCTTGAGAGAGACATTATTAAACCAAGAAATTATTCAGCTTTATTATTTGGCGAAGTTTTGGGAGCCATCCCCGACCCTTTTCCCTTCTGGCACTCTTTGCAAAAGAGAGATCCGGGTTTAAACTTATCTTTCTACGAAAATAAAAAAGCCGATAAATTATTAGAGGAAGCTCGTCAAAGTCAAGATCCTGAAATTAGAGCACAAAATCTGGAAGAATTTCAAGATATTTTAATTAATGAGGCCCCGGTGGTATTTTTGTACAGCCCAGATTATATTTATTTGGTTTCAAAAGAGATTAAGGGAATAAATGCAGAAATGATTGTTGACCCCTCAAAGAGATTCTCAGAAATAGAAAATTGGTACATTAAGACTAAAAGGATGTGGAAAACATCGACTGAGAGATAAAGCCGAGGTGGTGAAATTTGGCTAAACACGCAGCCCTCAGAAGGCTGTGGAGGAAACTCCATGTGGGTTCGAATCCCACCCTCGGCACTATGAAAAAACAACAAAACCTTCGCATTATTCCTCTGGGAGGATTAGGCGAAGTTGGCCGTAATATGATACTCCTTGAATATAGAGAGAGTATTTTAATTATTGATATGGGGCTTGGCTTTCCGGGAGAAGATATGCCGGGAATTGATTGTGTTATCCCTAATACTAACTATCTTAAAATTAATAAGAGAAATATTTTAGGAATGCTCCTTACTCATGGACACTACGACCACATCGGAGCTATCCCTTATATTTTACCAAGAATCGGTTCTCTGCCAATTTACACCAGTTCTTTAACAAAAGGAATCATTTTGAAAAGACAAGAAGAATTTCCGAACCAGCCAAAACTTGAGATAGAGGAAATAAAAGATGGTTCAGAAATTAGACTTGGCCCATTTAAAATTGAGGCCTTCCTGCAAAACCACAATATTCCAGAAAACCTCGGTTTTTTTATTCAAACCCCGATTGGTAATATTGTTCATACGTCTGATTTTAAATTTGACCTAACGCCTGTTAATGACCTCCCAACCAATTTTGAGAGATTAAAAGAAATTGGCAAAAGAGAAATTTTGCTTTTAATGTCCGAGTCAACCGGAGCAGAAGAAGAAGGCCATTCTCTATCTGAAAAAACAATTTTTGAAAATTTAGACAAGATTTTCCAAAATGCTCGAGGCCGAATTGTTGCTGCTTCTTTTGCTTCTCTGATTAATAGAATCCAACAATTGATTACTCTTTCGGAAAAATATAAAAGGAAAGTGGCGATTGAAGGCCGGAGTATGAAAACAAATATAGAAATTGCTCAAAATTTAAAAACAATAAAGGTAAAAAATGGAACTTTCGTAAAAGCAAAAGATATCGCTAAATTTCCTGATGATAAAATAACTGTTATTTGTACCGGCGCTCAGGGAGAAGAAGATGCTGTTTTTATGAGAATCGCAAATCGGGAACATAAATTTATTCGAATCAAAAAAGGAGATACAATTATATTCTCTTCCTCAATAGTTCCCGGCAATGAAAGAAGTGTTCAGGCGCTAAAAGATGAATTTCATCGCCAGAGAGCAAGAGTTTTCCACTACAAAATGATGGATATCCACGCTTCAGGTCATGCCAAACAAGAAGAGTTGAGACAAATGATTCAGCTTATGAAACCGAAATTTTTTCTCCCTATTTACGGTCAATATTCAATGTTGGTGAGACACGCTGAATTGGCAGAAGAGGAAGGTATACCCAAAAAAAATATAGTGGTTGCTGAAAATGGTCAGGTTATAAATTTGAATCAAAAAAGAATTTTTATTGAAAGAGAAACGGTTCCTTCAAACCATATAATGGTTGACGGTTTGGGAATAGGAGATGTTGGAGAAGTTGTTTTGAGAGATAGACAAAATTTAGCTCGGGACGGAATGTTCGTAATTGTAGTCGCAGTTGACAGAACCTCTGGCAAAGTCAAAGGTTCTCCTGATATAATATCAAGAGGATTTGTTTATCTTAGAGAATCAAAGGAATTACTCAGAGAAACAAGAAAAAAGGTAATCGATATTGTCGATAGAGCGGCAGGTTCCGGCGGAGCGGTTAATTGGATATACATTAAAGATGAAATAAGAAACAAAATCGGCCAATTTCTTTTTTCCAAAACCCAAAGAAGGCCAATGATTTTACCTGTGGTCATAGAAGTGTAACAAAAAAATATGCGAGTTTTTAGCGGCATTCAGCCAACTGGCGAGATTCATATTGGAAATTATTCAGGAGCTATCAAGCAATGGCTAGAACTTCAAGAAAAAAATGAATGCATTTTTTGTGTTGTTGATTTGCATGCTTTAACTGCTCCCTACAATCCAAAAACTTTACAAAATTTAATTTTTGAAAAAACTATCGCTTACTTAGCTGCCGGGATTGAACCGGAAAAATCCATAATTTTTGTCCAATCCCAGATAAAAGAGCATACCGAACTAACCTGGCTTCTCTCAACCTGCACCCCAATTGGCGACCTCCTGCGGATGACTCAGTATAAAGAAAAAGCAAAAAAATTCAAGAAAAATTTAAATGCCGGCCTGCTTAATTATCCAATTTTAATGGCAGCTGATATTTTACTCTATCAGACAAATGTTGTTCCGGTTGGCAAAGACCAGCAGCAGCACGTGGAATTTGCCAGAACTATAGCTCGAAAATTTAATCAAAAATTTGGACAAACTTTCGTAGAACCAAAAGTTCAGATTCCTAAAACTGGAGCTAAAATTATGTCTTTAACAAATCCAAGGAAAAAAATGTCCAAAACTGACGCACCTGCAAGTTATATTAATTTGTTTGAAGTGCCAGAAAAAATCCAAGAAAAAATTATGAAAGCAGTGACCGATACGGGAAAGCAAATAAAATACTCTATTTCGCAAAAACCAGGAATCTCAAATTTATTAACAATTTACAGTCTTTTTTCCGGAAACGATATTAAAGAAATTGAAAAAAAATTTAAAAATAAAGGGTATGCAGAATTTAAAAAGGGCTTATCCAAGTTATTAACTGAAAAATTAGAACCTTTCCGGAAAAAGAAAAAAGAATTTGAATTGAGAGAAGTTTATGTAAAAGAAATTTTAGAGCAGGGCAGAAAAAAAGCTAAAACCATTGCTCAATCTACTATAGCTGAAGTCCGAAAAAAAATGGGCCTAGTTTAAAACCCATTTAACTGAAAATGTCTATTTAACTGGAAATAATCTTAATTAGTTCCTTTTTTCTTTTCTCCATTAGTTTTTTGGTTTTGGCTTCTATAACTAATCTTAAAACAGGTTCCGTTTGGGAAAGTCGAGCATTGAACCACCAATCTTTAAAATCTACCCTTAGCCCGTCGAGACGGGAAATCTTTCCAGATTGGAATCTTTTTTTTAATTTTTTAATCTTTTCCTTTTTATTTTCAACTTCAAAATTGATTTCTCCAGAATGAAAGTATTTTTTGAATGGTTTAATCAATTCAGAAAAACTTTTTTTAGTTCGAGAAAGTTCTTCTAAAATCTTAAACAGGACAAAAAAGGGAGCTTCGCAAAAATAATCTGTTTTATGGTAGTAATGACCGGAAAACTCTCCAGCAAAAATAATATTCTCTTTTCTCATCTTCTCTTTAATAAAAGAGTGTCCTACCCTACTTATTATTGGTCTCCCCCCGTTTTTTTCTATTACTTCTTTTACTATATTGCTTGAGCGAATATCATATAAAATTTTTTCACCAGGCTTATTTTTTAAAATTAACTCAGCAACCAAAGCAGTAATAAGATCAGCAGAAATAATTTTTCCTCCATCGGCAACAAAAATTATTCTATCTCCATCTCCATCAAAGGCAATTCCTAAATCAGCTCTTTTGCTTACTACCTCTTTCTGGAGGGTTTTTAGATTTTCTTTAATCAAAGGGTTGGGAGGATGATTGGGAAAACTGCCATCTAATTTTGGGAAAATATGATAAATTTTGCAAGAAACTGTTTTAAAAATTTCAGGAATTAAAATTCCGGGGACAGCATTGGCTGTATCTACCACTATTTTTAAAGGTCTCATTTCTTTAAAATCTACTTCTTTTAAATTAAATTTTATATATTCTGGAAGGATTCTTTTGGAAACTATCTTCCCTCTCCTTTTGAAAATACGAAGTTTCTGAAATTTTAACTCTTCTAATTTCTGAATTAGGTTTTTGATTTCTTTCAACCCCGTTTTTTCACCAATAGGGATTGCCTTTTCTCTAACTATTTTAAAACCATTATATTGAGGAGGATTGTGACTGGCTGAGATTTCTATCCCTCCATTAAATTTGTAGTGAGCAACAGCGAAATAGAGCATCGGAGTAGTTGAAAGTCCAATATCAATAACATTTCCTCCTTGCTCAATTATCCCCCTAACCAGACTTTTAAATAAAGCTGGGGAGGATAATCGATTGTCTCTCCCTACGACAATTTTTGGATTCTCTTTTTTTAGAAAATTGACAAAACTTCGACCAATCAAATAAGCTGCTTTTGTATTAATTTCCTCAGGATAAACTCCGCGAATATCATAGGCTTTAAAAATAGATAGATTGACTGCCATATTATTTTATTATATCATAAAAATATGAGTTTTTCAGTAGGTATCGTGGGTCTGCCCAATGTTGGAAAATCAACTTTATTCAAGGCTTTAACAAAAAAGAAAGTTGATATTGCTGCCTATCCCTTTACAACCTTGCATCCGAATTATGGAACAGTTTCTGTCCCGGATGAAAGATTAGAAAAGATTGCTCAAATTATTAAACCGGAAAAAGTTACCCCTACTATCGTTGAGTTTGTAGATATCGCTGGCATTGTTAAGGGAGCTCACAAAGGCGAAGGATTAGGAAACCAATTTTTGGCTCAAATTAGAAATTGTGATGCCATTTTGGAAGTAATCAGGGTTTTTGAAAGTCCAACGGTTGAAAACGTTCTGGGAGAAATTAATCCAGAAAAAGAAATTGAGATTGTTAAGGTAGAGCTTTTAATGAAGGACCTGGAAACTTTAGAAAATTTAATTTCGAAAGTTCAGAAAGATACGAAAAGAGATAAAAAAGTTTTTAAAAAATTAGAATTTTTGGAAAAAATAAAAGAAGCCGTATCTCAAGGAAAACTGATTTCTGAGATTGATTTAATTGAGGAAGAAAAATTAGAAATTAAAGAATACCAGTTTTTAACTCAAAAACCCATTTTTTATGTTTTAAACATCAATAATACAAAGGAAGAAAACTTTGTTAAATTGAAGGCTAAGTTCCTATCCATGAATTTAAAAGACGAGGAAGAAATTTTAGAATTGTCAGAGTCGGAAATAAAGGAACTAAAACTAAAATCTCAGCTTGACCAGTTAATTTTGGGTTGTTACAATGCCCTTAGCTTAATTACTTTTTTTACCATAGCGGGAGGAAAAGAAACTCGCGCCTGGACCGTAAAGCGCCAGACTCCAACTCCTATGGCGGGAGCAAAGGTTCATTCTGATTTTGAGAAAAAGTTTATCCGAGCCGAAGTTATTCCCTGGCAGAAATTGGTTGAAGCTAACTCTTGGCTCAAAGCCCGAGAGCTGGGTTGGCTGAGAACAGTTGGAAAAGATTATTTGGTCGCAGATGGCGACATAATAGAATTTAAAATTTGAGGTCAAAGAGAACTACGTTCTCTTTTCCACCTTCGGTGGTCAAAGAGGACTTCGTCCTCTTTTCCACCTTCGTTTTAATAAATTAAAACTCGGTATATGAAACTTTACGAACTCACTTTAATTCTTACTCCTGACCTCTCTGAAGAGGAAGGGAGACTCTTTCAAAAGAAAATACAATCTCTCATTCAGGAAGAAGACGGAATTCTTACTGATAGCAAAAATCCTCTTAAAAGAAAATTGGGATATCCAATAAAAAATAAAAAGGAAGCTTTTTTATCTACCTTAAATTTTAATTTGGCTCCTGAAAGATTAGGGAGTTTGGAAAAAAAACTCAGGTCAGAAAATCAGATTCTCCGTTATCTAATTTTAACTAAGCCGCGACCTAAAATCTCTCCGGTGGAAGGTAAAAAAATGCCTTTTTACTCTAAAATTTTGCCTTCTGAAGCTCGTAAGGATAAAAGAATCGTCAAACCACCAAAAGAAAAAAAGGTCGAATTAAAAGAAATAGAAAAAAAATTGGAAGAGATATTAGACGAATAAAATATGAACTTAAACAAAGTTTTTGTTTTAGGAAATCTTACTGCAGACCCTATCTCTCGAGCTTTGCCTTCGGGTCAGTCTGTAGTTAATTTCGGCTTAGCTACCAACAGAATCTTTTATGATAAAGACAAACAAAAACAACAACAAGCTGAGTTTCATAATATTGTCGCTTTCGGCAGAATCGCAGAAATTGCCCAACAATATTTAAAAAAGGGCTCAATGGTCTTAATAGAAGGAAGAATTCAAACTAGATCTTGGCAGGACTCTTCCGGGAATAAACGTACTCGAACAGAAATTATTACCGAGAAACTGCAATTAGGACCGAGGACAGGACATTCGGATGAGCAGATTCGTCCTGAGCTCACTGCCGAAGGGCTCAGTCGAAGCCCCGGAAAAGTAATCCCGGCTGAAGAAAAGGAAACTCCCTCAGAAGAAATTCCCATTATTGAAGAAGGAGGGAAAGACGAAGAGATCAATGTAAGCGATTTGCCATTTTAGGTAAAAAACATGGAATGTTATTTCTGTCAAAGAAATATAAAAGAAATTGATTTTAGGGAAACAGAAATTCTCCGGAGATTTACTTCTGGCTTGGAAAAAATCAGGCCGAAAAAAAGAACCGGAGTTTGTTCTGCCCATCAAAGAAAACTTGCCAGAGCCATAAAAAGAGCAAGGCATTTGGGATTATTAGCATATACAACAAAATAAAAAGGCTACGTTACCATAACCATTTGACGCAGCCTTTTTATTTTAGGCTTGTTTTTTTATCTCTTCGACTACCCGAGCCGCAGCGAAGGGTGAAGAAGAGATAAATCTCTTTAACTAATTAACATTTTTTTATCTCTTCGACTACCCGAATCGCAATGAAGGGCGAAGAAGAGATAAATCTCTTTAACTAATTAACATTTTTTTATCTCTTCGACTACCCGAGCCGCAGCGAAGGGTGAAGAAGAGATAAATCTCTTTAACTAATTAACATTTTTTATCTCTTCGACTATCTTTTTAGCTATTTCCGGGTTCTCCTTTAAAAAAGTTCTGCTCTCCTCTATCCCCTGGCCCAGTTTTGTATTCTCAAATTGAAACCAGGAGCCGGCTTTTTTGACAATCTCATATTTTACTCCAGTATTTAAAATATCTGCAAATTTGGAAATTCCTTCATTATAATAAATATCAAATTCAGTAGTTTTAAAAGGAGCAGCCACCTTATTTTTAACTATTTTTGCCTTAATCCTGCTGCCAATAATTTCATCCTTGTATTTTATCTGAGCCATTCTTTTTAAATTAATTCTAACTGAAGAATAAAACTTTAAAGCCAAACCTCCCGATGTTGTCTCTGGGTTCCCCCACATCACTCCAATTTTCATCCGGGTCTGATTCAAGAAAATAACTGAAGTTTTGGTTTTCGCCACAATAGCCGAAAGCTTTCTTAACGCTTGACTCATAAGACGGGCTTGAAGTCCTATCTGAAAATCGCCCATCTCCCCGGCAATCTCTGCTTTTGGAGTTAAAGCGGCTACCGAATCAATAACAATAACATCTACCTCTCCTGACCTAACTAAAGTTTCGACTATTTGGAGAGCTTGTTCTCCTGAATCTGGCTGAGAAATTAAAAGGTCATCCACATTTACCCCGATTTTTCTGGCATAATCTGGATCTAAGGCATGCTCAACATCAATAAAGGCAGCCACCCCGCCTTTTTTTTGGGCCTCAGAACAAACATGCAAAGCTAAAGTACTTTTTCCGGTTGATTCAATCCCATAAATTTCAATCACTCTCCCTCTGGGGATTCCGCCTACTCCTAAAGCTAAATCTAAAGAAATTGCCCCGGTGGAAATAACGTCAATATCAACCGGTCTTACTTCTTTTAGTCTCATAATCGCTCCTTCACCAAATCGTTGTTTGATTTCCTCAACCGCTTCTGCCAAATCCTTTTTTTCATTTTTTGGTTGTTTTTTTTGTTTTGGCATAAATTTAGCAAGTAAATTTCGTTAGAAATTTACGAAGATTCTTAGATGAAATTTCGCAGAAATCTCATCGTTTTAATACTATCATAGCCTTAAAGTTTTTTCCAACCATCTTCTTCTTCCTCGGTTTTTATATAAACCTGGCGGGGTTTAGCCCCTTCTCCCGGTCCAACCACTCCCTTTTCTTCAAGTATATCAATTAACCTAGCCGCCCTGGCATAGCCAATTCGGAGATATCTTTGAAGTAAAGAAGCCGAGGCCTTTCTTGAGCGAATCACTAATTTTTTGGCCTCCTCATAGAGAGGATCTTCTTCTTCCCTAAAAAAGGATTCGGTCCTTTTTCCGGTTTCGTCTATTTCCCCTTTTTCTAACTCCGCTTTTAAATTTTCTTCAAGTTCGTTTTTAAAAATAGGCGGCAACCCTTTTTTCTTGAAAAATTCCATTACTCTTTTTACCTCTTTCTCTGAAACATAAGCTCCCTGCATTCTTCTTGGTTTAGCCGTTTCAGCCGAAAGGTACAAAAGGTCTCCTAACCCCAAAAGTTTTTCTGCCCCAGCCATATCTATAATTGTCCTTGAATCAATTTGAGAAGCGACCTGAAAGGCAATCCTTGAAGTTATGTTAGCTTTAATTAAGCCGGTAATTACTTCAACCGAGGGCCGCTGAGTAGCAACTACCAGGTGGATGCCAACCGCTCTAGCCATCTGGGCCAATCTAACAATTCCAACTTCAACCTCTTTCCCTCTGGCAGCCATCAAATCAGCTAGCTCGTCGATAATTAAAATGATATAAGGCATTAAATGGTCGCCTCCTTTTGAAGCTGTTTCATTATAGAGAGTAATATCTCGAGTTTTTGCCTCGGCCAAAACTTCAAACCTTCTTTCCATCTCTAAGGTCAACCATTTTAATACATTTACTGTTTTTTGGGCATCATAAATTACAGGGGTTAAAAGGTGGGGAAGATCTTGATAGGCTGAGAATTCTACTCTTTTAGGGTCAATTAAAATAAATTTTAAAATCTCCGGTCCGTTTCGATAAAGAAGACTTAAAATTAAAGAGTTTAAATAAATTGTCTTTCCAGTGCCCGTAGCTCCGGCAACTAAAAGATGAGGCATCTTTCCCAAATCTGTAAAAACAGCTTTTCCGGTTACATCTTTTCCTAAAGTAATGGCTAAATTCGAAGGATAATTTTGAAATTCGGGAAGAGAAAAAAGATTTCTCAGCCTTACTCTTGTTCGGACTTTGTTTGGAATCTCAATCCCTACTAAAGCCTTGCCGGGAATGGGAGCTTCAATTCTAATAGGATGAGCAGCCAGGGCTAGGGAAATATCATTGCTCAAAACGGTAATTTTTGATAATTTTACTCCCTCAGCCGGCTTTAAGGTATATTGAGTAACAGTGGGACCAATATTTACTTCGGACATCTCTACCGGAACATCAAAATTTTGTAAAGTTTTTTTAATGATTGCCGAATTTACTTTGATATCACCGCTGGAAGGTTCCCCTCTATCAACCTCAAGTAAACCCAGAGGCGGAAACTGATAGCCTGCCGGACTAGAAATTACAGAAGGCTCCGAAGCTTTAGTTTTTAACTCCGGAAAGCCCGACTGGGGCTCAATCTGGACCGTCGATTTGGAAGCAAAGGGCGGGATTTCTTTTACCTTAAACTTCGGCCTAAAAATTCTTTTAATAAAAGAAGGCTTGGGAGGTTCTTTTTCCAGTTTTTCCTCCTCGGTTTTTGAAGGGAGAAGTGATGGTTTAAAGAATTGCCAGAAAATTAGACCCCCGATAACAATTAGAGCTCCAGATATTATTTGAGTTACCCAAAAACCAAATAATTTAAGCAAAGATAAGCTAAAAATATGACCTATCCATCCCCCCTCGAGCTTTTGAGCCGAATTTAGGCTTCCCAAGATTCCAGAAATTCCCAAAATCAAAAGCAAAATTGCTAAAATTACCGGTAATAAAAATTTTTTGTATTTTGTGGTTAAAAATATTCCACCGGCTATCGCAAAAATTAAAGGAATTACAAAAACTGTCTTTCCTATTAAAAAAAAGAGTCCCCTCATTAGGGCTTTCCCGGCTATCCCGGCTTTATCCGCAAAAGAAAATGTCAAAATTATTGCTATTAACAAAAGTAAAATTCCCCAAATCAATCTTTTGATTTCCCCGGACAAAACCAATCTGCCTGGATTCTTTGTTTTTCCAAAGGTTTTTCTCCTCAATTTTTGATTTTTCTTTCTAGCCATCTTTCTATTATAACATCTAATTATTTTCTCTGAAAACCCGTTCCAGCGGGTATCAGCTTGCCAATAATCACATTTTCTTTCAGGCCTCTCAATTTGTCTTCTTTCCCTTCGATTGCAGCTCTAATCAAAACCCTTGAAGTTTCCTGAAAGGAGGCAGCCGATAAAAAGGAATCGGTAGTTAAAGATATTCTCGAAATTCCAAGCAAAATAGGGACCGAGGTCGCCAGTTTTTTTCCTTCTTTTTTCAAAGTAGAATTTATTTCTAAAAATTTTGCCTTCTCAATAACCTCGCCAGGAGTAAAAAAACTTTGACCAGCATCTTTAATTTTTACCCTTGAGAACATCTGCCGGACTATTATCTCAATATGTTTATCATGAATAACTGCTCCTTGAGAAACATAAATTTTTTGAATCTCATTAATAATATAATGCTGGGCTTCTTTGCTCCCTCCTACCTTAAATAACTCTTTTAAATCTAAACTTCCTTCACAAAGTTGTTGACCCGCTTTGACATCCTGGCCAGGTTTCACCCAGATAGCCATTTTGGGCGGTATTTGATACTCTACTACCCGAGCCGCAGCGAGGGGGGAAGAAGAGGATTTATCCTCTTTGCCCATTTCAGCTTTTTTAGTTGCTTTTCCCGGATTATTATTCGCTTTTATCTTTATTATTCCCTCTGGGGTTATCTTTAATATTTTCCCTCCAATCTGGGAAATTTGAGCTCTTCCTCCAGGTTCCCTGGCTTCAAAAATCTCCTGAACTCTGGGCAAACCAAAAGTTATATCTCCTCCGCCTGCCACTCCTCCAGTATGAAAAGTTCTCATAGTCAACTGGGTGCCTGGCTCTCCAATGGCCTGGGCAGCCACAATTCCCACAGCTTCCCCTATTTTAACCAATTGATTTCTCCCAAGATCCCAACCATAACATTTTTGGCAAATTCCCCTGCAGGAAATGCAGCTTATTGGAGAACGTACCCGAACTTTCTCAACCCCGGCTTCTACTATTTTTGCAGCCTTCTTCCAATCAATAATCTCTCCTTTTTTAACAATGGTCTTTGGTCTCGCACCTTCCGCCTTAAACCTCACATCTTCCAGGACTATTCTTCCCAAAATCTTAAAAAGAAAATTTTGACCGATATCTTCAGCCTCTTGTCTAAATATTTCAATTCCTGCCAGGTCCCGGCAATCCTCCTCTCCAATCACCACCTCATGAGAAACATCAACAAGGCGCCTGGTTAGGTAACCTGCGGTGGAAGTTCGCAAAGCAGTATCTGCTGTTCCTTTTCTTGCCCCATGAGTAGAAATAAAGTATTCCAAAACATCAAATCCCTCTTTAAAAGAATTTTTCACCGGAAGCTCAATGGTTTGTCCGGCCGGGTTGATGACCAAACCTTTCATTCCTGCCATCTGAATTGCTTGGACCCAAGAGCCTCGGGCTCCGGAATCTACGATTTGGAAGACCGGGCCTGTTTCTGGCAAAGTTTGAGGTACCAATTTTTCAATTTCTGATTTTGCCTTCCGCCAAACCTCAATAACCTTGCTGTTTTTTTCTTCTTTAGAAAAAAGACCATCTTTGTAATATCTATTAATCTGTTCTACCTCTTTTTCAGCTGTTTCAATAATTTCTTTCTTTAAAGGAGGAACAATTAAATCGTCCATCCCCCAGGATATTCCAGATATGGTAGCTGATTCAAATCCTAAATCCTTAATCTTATCCAGAGTTTCGCAAGATATCTCCTGCCCGTATTTTTCAATGGTTTCCCTTAAGAGAGTTTCTAACTTTTTAGAATTCATAACTTCATTTTGAAAAGGAAAATTTGCCGGTAAAGTTTCGTTGAATAAAATTCTTCCTGCAGACGTCTCTATAAGCTTTAAGGGTTGACGATGAACTATGTTCGGCATTCTTACTTTTATTTTGGCTTTTATATCAACTTTTTCAAACTCATAGGCAAGTATTGCCTCTTCAGGAGAACCAAAAACCTTCCCCTCGCCTTTTAATCCATCAATAATTTTTGTTAGCCAATAGCAGCCTAAAATAATATCCTGGGTAGGAGTGATAATCGGAACACCGGTAGCTGGTTTCAATAGATTGAGAGTAGATAACATTATTTGTTTTGCTTCCCGCTGAGCTTCTTCTGACAAAGGAAGATGAACTGCCATTTGGTCTCCGTCAAAATCGGCATTAAAAGCCTCACAAACCATTGGATGAACTCTAATTGATTCTCCCTCAATCAAAACTGGCTGAAAGGCTTGAATTCCCAAACGATGCAAAGTCGGAGCCCGATTTAATAATACAAATTTATCTTTGACTACCTCTTCTAAAGCCGCCCAGACTTCATCTGTTTCTGTCTCAATTAATCTTGTCGCTCCCCTAACATTATAGGCAAGTTCTTTATCCAGAATTTTCTTAATAATAAAGGGCTTGAAGAGCTCCAAGGCCATCTTTTTTGGGAGCCCGCATTGATTGAGTTTCAACCCAGCGCCAACGACAATTACTGACCTTCCAGAATAATCAACTCTCTTCCCTAAAAGATTCTGTCTAAACCTGCCCTGCTTTCCCTTAAGCATATCGGTCAAAGATTTCAAAAGTCTTCTGCCGCCGGTAGTGGCCTGGGTTATTGTTCCTTTTCTCATTCCATTATCAATCAAAGCATCCACTGCTTCCTGGAGCATTCTTTTTTCATTTCTAACAATAACTTCCGGGGCATCAATTTCCAGAAGATAGCGAAGCCGATTATTTCGATTAATTACCCTCCGGTAAAGGTCATTTAAGTCAGAGGAGGCGTATCTTCCGCCATCAAGCTGAACCATTGGTCTTAGGTCCGGGGGCAATACCGGTAAAACAGTCAAAAACATCCATTCTGGCCGGAGGCCGGTCCTTTCCATCCCTTGAAAAATCTTTAATCTTCTTAAAACTTTTCTTTTAGCTAGGGAAGCAGTTTTCTTTAATTCGGCTTTCAATAAATTTATCTCTTTTTTAAAGTCAACTTTCTCAAAAATTTTCCTCAGGGTCTCCGCCCCGGTACCGGCTTCAAAACATTCGCCATATTTAAAAGAAAAATTATGAAATTCAATTTCAGATAAGATTTTCAGAGGCTTGAATGAAAGCACTTCTTCTCGCGCTCTATCTCTTGCTTGTTTCAATTCTTGAAGCATTACCTCTCGAGACTTCGCACCTTCATCCTTCCCAAAGCCCTTCTTTAGCTTTGTTTTATATTCTGCTTCAATTTTTCCCAGCACTTTTTTCTTAGCTTCCTCTGAAACACTGGTTATAATGTAGGCGGCGAAATAAATTACCTTTTCTAACTGCTGAGCCGGAATATCCAAAATCATTCCAATTCGGGAGGGCACCCCTCTTAAAAACCAGATGTGGGAACAAGGAGTTGCCAACTTAATATGACCCATCCTTTCTCGCCTGACTGAAGATTTCGTTACTTCCACTCCGCATCTATCGCAAATTACTCCTTTATAACGAATCTTTCGGTATTTTCCGCAATAGCATTCATAATCTTTTTCTGGCCCAAAAATTTTTTGACAAAAAAGGCCGTCCTTCTCCGACTTTTGAGTCCGGTAGTTAATGGTTTCGGGCTTTAACACTTCTCCGTGGGACCATAATAAAATCTCCTCGGGCGAGGCTAATTTTATTCTAATTGATTCTAATTCAGCTACACGCATAAAATTAATAGATATTATTTTGTCTGTTCTTTTTTCTTTTCCTTTATTTCAACACTCAATCCCAATGATTTTAACTCTGCCACCAGCAAGTTAAACGAGGCTGGAACATTAGGACTTCTGATTGGTTCTCCTTTTAATATTGCTTCATAGGTAGCTGCTCTCCCCAGAACATCATCAGATTTTATAGTCAGCATTTCCTGAAGAGTATGAGCTGCGCCATAACCTTCCAAAGCCCAGACTTCCATTTCGCCAAATCGCTGACCGCCAAATTGGGCTTTTCCCCCTAAGGGCTGTTGGGTAATCAAAGAATAAGGACCAATTGACCTCATATGGATTTTATCTTTAACCATATGGATTAATTTCATCATATAGATATAGCCTATGGTAATTTTTCCAGGAAAAGGAAGACCTGTTCTTCCGTCAAATAATCTAATCTTTCCATCTTCGGGAAGGCCGGCTTTTTTCAGTTCTTCTTTTATATCTTTTTCTTTAGCCCCGGCCAAGGCCGGAGAAATCGCAATATACCCCAATTTCTTGGCTGCAAAAGATAAATGAGTCTCCAAAATTTGGCCAATGTTCATTCTCGAAACAACGCCTAAGGGATTTAAAATTATATCAATCGGAGTGCCGTCTTCCATAAATGGCATCTCTTCAGCTGGTAGGACTTTAGAAACTACTCCTTTGTTTCCGTGGCGGCCGGACAATTTATCGCCTGATTGAATTTTCCGAATCTCGGCCACATCCACCTCAATTCTTTTTATGACCCCCGGCTCCAACTTATAACCAAGATCTCTGGAAAAAACCTTTATCTCTACTACTCGTCCCCTCTTTCCATGTTCCATAGTTAAGGAGGTGTCCTTTACCTCCCTGGCTTTTTCTCCAAAAATTGCCCTTAATAACCTTTCTTCGGCAGTTAAATCTGTCTCTCCTTTTGGCGAAATTTTCCCAACTAAAATAGCATTGGGACCAACTTCTGCTCCAATCCTAACAATTCCCTCTTCATCTAAATCTTTTAATTTCTCTTCTGAAACATTAGGAATATCAAAGGTAGTAATTTCTGGCCCCAATTTTGTCTCCCTGATATCACAGCTAAAACTCTCAATATGAATTGAGGTATATAAATCATCTTTTACCAATCTTTCTGAAATTATAATCGCATCTTCGAAATTCCATCCCCGCCAGGGAAGGAAGGCCACTAAAATATTTTGACCTAAAGCCAAATATCCCTGAGATATTCCTCCCCCGTCAGCCAAAAGGTCTCCCTTTTTAATCTTCTTTCCCTTTTTCACTATTGGCTTCTGGTGAAAACAAGTATATTGGTTAGTCTTGATGAATGTCTTTAGGTTATAGGTTTTAGGTTTTAGGTTTTTAGGTTTTATAGTAATATGGCTGGCATCAACTTCCGCCACTTCTCCGTCAACATCTGAAATCACTCCCTGGCCGGAGTCCCTGGCTATTCTTTCTTCCACTCCAGTACAAACTAAAGGAGGTTCTGGCTTTATTAAAGGGACCGCCTGTCTTTGCATATTTGACCCCATTAAGGCTCGGTTGGCATCATCATTTTGCAGAAAGGGGATGCAAGATGCCCCCATTGAAATAGATTGCTCAGAAGAAACGTCAATAAAGTCAATTTTCTCTCTATCTGCCAGCCCTGGTTCGCTTTTTATTCTTGCCTCAACTTTTTGAGGCAAGATATTACCCTTTTTATCTATTGGCACAGCTCCCGAGGCAATATTATATTTCTCCTCCTCATAGGCATTAAGGTAATGAATTTCTGAGGTCACCCTTCCTGCTTTTACTTTAAAATAAGGAGTCTCAATAAAACCGTAGGGATTAATCCTGGCGAAAGAGGCCAAATGGCCAACCAATCCGATATTTGGTCCTTCCGGAGTTTGAATAGGGCAGATTCTTCCATAATGAGAGGGCTGAACATCCCTTACCTCAAATCCAGCTCTTTCTCGGGTCAGACCGCCTGGCCCGGTTGCCGACAACCTTCTTTTATGCTCTAACTCAGCTAGAGGGTTTTCATTATCCATAAATTGGGATATCTGAGAGAAGGTGAAAAATTCCTTGACTACGGACATAACTGGACGGGGGTTAATTAGTTGAACCGGAGTTAAGGTATAAATATCTAAAGTTGACATCCGGTCTTTAATATTCCTTTCCATTCTCATTAGCCCTACCCTAAATCTATTTTGCAAAAGCTCGTCTAAGGTTCTTACCCTTCTATTCCCTAAATGGTCAATCTGGTCCGGCTTTCCATCCGGGTCATTATTTAAGCGGATAACTTCTCTTAAAACCTGCACCACATCTTCCGGTTTTAGAACTCTGTCTTGCACGGTGATTTCTGGCTCCGTGTCAGTTCCGCGTTTTTGCTGCGCTATCTTCGGAAGACGCTGTCCCATTCGCCACCTTCCCACTTTTGACAAATCATATCTTTCAAAGTTAAAAAACATGTTCTCAATCAGCTCCCGAGCTGTATCAGGCGTAGCCACATCGCCGGGCCTTAATCTTTGATAAACTTCAACCATGGCCTCGGCTTGATTATGGGTTGAATCTTTCTTTAAAGTTTCCTCGATATATTTAACTTCGCCCACATCAACATCTTTAAAAAGCTCTTTAATTTGCTGGTCCTTTTCTATGCCAAAAGCTCTTAATAACGTGGTAGCTGGAACTTTTCTTCTCCTGTCAATTTTTACTCCAATAAAACCAGAGGTCTCAGTCTCAAATTCGAGCCAGGACCCCCGATTGGGAATAATTTTCGCCCCAAAGTATTCTTTGCCCTGCAGCAATTGGCTGTTAAAAAAGGCTCCGGGGGAACGAATAAGTTGGGAAATCGCCACCCTTTCCACTCCGTTGACAATAAAAGTCCCCCTTTCGGTCATTAAGGGGAAATCAGTTAAAAAAACCTCCTGCTCTTTAATTTCTCCGGTCTTAAGATTGACCAATTTCACTACTACTCTCAGGGCAGCTTCGTAAGAGTCATTGTTTTGTTTTGCCTCAAAGTCAGTTTTATATTTAGGCTCATCTAATTTATAATCTAAAAACCAGAGCTCTAACTCTTTTTTGGTATAGTCTCTGATTGGAGAAATTTCAGAAAAAAGCTCTTTTAGACTTTCAGCCCAAAACCTTTCCCAGCTCTCTTTTTGGACAGTGAGTAAAAAAGGTAAATCCAAGGAGACTTTTGATTTTGAGAAACTTTTTGTTTTTATTTCCTCCATAAAATTTAAAAATACCCTAAGCTCCTGTTTTTTAGGGTCATATCTTTTATTTAATTTTTTAAGCGAGAAAAATCAAAGTGAGGAAAATTAAAATACTAAAAATTGTGATTCTTAAAATCACTTACCCGAGCGAAGCGAAAGGTGGAGATGAAGGCAAACTCCAAAGGAGGCAAACTTCATCGACTACCCGAGCGAAGCGAAAGGTGGAGATGAAGCGACAGCTTCATCGACTTTAATTTTATTCCCCTTTCAAAAAAAAGTCAACCCCGCACCTTACTTCTCTAATCTTTCTGGAGGCGCTTCTTCAATTGGGGGCTGGCTTGGCTGAATCCCCTCCAATGCCGGCTTTCCAGCTCTTAAATTAGCCAAAATATTTTTAACTTCTGAATTTTCGGGGTTTAATTTTTCAATCTTTTCAAATTGAGAAATTGCTTCCTTTTTATTTCCCTCCCGATCATAAATCAATCCCAGAAAATAACGGGCATTGGAATAATTTCCATCTAATCCTATCGCTCTTTGAAATTCTTCTCCAGCTTTGTCAAATTGATTATCATTGTAATAAATAAGACCCAATTGAAAGGCAAGGCCTGTATCAAGTGGTGCCACTTGCTTTGTTGTCTCAAGTTTATCTATTGCCTCCTTAGTTTTTCCCTCTCTAACATAAACCATCGCAATCTGGAAATGGGCCGGGGCGTAATCATCTTTAAGCGAAAGGGCTCGCTCAAAACTTTCTAGAGCTAACCTAAGATTTTCTTCTTTTTGCCCTTCTCCTAAATCAAATTTTGAAATATAAATTCTGCCAATTTCGCTAAAGATATAAGGATTTGCCGGCTCCAATTCCCCTGCCTTCTGATAGGAATTCAGGGCCCAGTCCCCGGCGCCTCCAACTATTCCCATCATATTCCGATAAATAAATCCTCTGACATTCCAATTAGCGACATTAGCTTCATTTAACCTGGTTGCCTCTTTTGCCGAATTTATAGCTCCAGTCATAAGAATTTGGTTCTGGGAAGTCATCTCTTCAGGTTTTAAATCTTTTCTCTGGAGAGATTCGTTTAATCTTACTAAATAAAGCTGGGAGATATCTCGCCAATAAACGTCTAAGCTTGGATTTAAATTAGTTGCTTCTTTTAGACGTAAAATTGCCTGCTCTGTTTGGCCTTCTTGCCAATCTCTCAGTCCCCCAAGATACTTTATCTCAGCCATATATTTTTGGGCTCCAAAGAAAAGAAGTCCAATGCCAAAAATTAAAACCAAAACTAAGCAAAAAGATACTCCTACCGCCAGAGAAGAGCCAGGGTTAATCTCCCAAGATTTAATTTTTCTTTTATCAAGCGCTGTAAAGCCTGCCAGCAATATCCAAAAAACTAAAGCTAAAGAAAAATTGGCCGGATAGAGAAATTGGCTCATGACCACTCCACCAAAAGCCGAAAAAACTCCCAGCCTAAGCAACCAGCTCATTTCATCTTTCATATCTCCGGCTTTTTCTTTTAAATATCTAAAACCCATCCAAAAAAACATTCCAAAAATAGAAATTAAAGAAAGAATTCCCAGAATTCCGGTGGTGATTAATTTATCAAGAATTTCTGAGGCCCCTGATACAAATCTGACATTCCAAAAAACTGTCTGATTTAGGTCTTTTGATTTAAATTTTGAGAAATTATAGACAAAAGTTCCCGGTCCATTTCCCAGAACAGGAGATTTAGATAAGCTGCTTTTGGCAATGCTGATTTCTGCTCTCTGGCTTGGGGAAACCTCAAAAGGAGTTTGGGGAAGGCCGGGCAAAGAAAACCTAAAAATAACAAAAAACAAAGCAATAATTAAAAGAGCCATTGAGAGTTGAATTCCGCCAGCCCGATTATTTTTAATGTTAAGCATCTGAAAAATAAAAAGTATTGCTGCCCCAATAATTAAGACTAACCAGGCCACCCAAAAATTAACCAAAACTAAACTAACCAGCATTACTAAAGCAAAAATTGCTAACATCACCCGCATCCACTTTTTCGCAATAAGCTGTAGAATAATTATCAGAGGAAGCAAAATAGCTAAAAATACGGCCAGCGAATTTACTGTTCCGATGGTGTTAAAAGAAATAATTTTGGCAAAGTCCCAGGGCAGGATAAATTTACCAAAGAGTTGAAGTCCGCCAAAGACTGCTGCTAAAAATCCTGAACTAACTAAAGCAAGAAGAAGCCAAAAAATCTCTTGCTTTTTTGTAAAAACATTGGCGATTAAAAAATACAAAAATCCGAAATAAAGCAGGGTCAGAAATCCAGCGCTAACATTAAGCGGCCAGCCCCAAAAACTTCCGTAAGTTGATAAAGAAAAAAGGGTTGAAAACCCATAAACCACAAACATTATTACTATTGGAAGGGAAAGCCGGCTTAGATTAAATTCAAATCTGCCAGAAACTAAAATTTTCAAAGTCCAGGCAAAAAGGGCTAAAATTACTAAAATACCCATCAAGGCCTGCTTGTTAAAATCAAGGATATTAAGAGTCCAGGGAAGAAAAAATAGAGGTGCTAAAAACACCAAAAGATAAATACTCGCTTTGGTAATTTTCCCCCAGAGTTCAACCTTTTTAGGAATCTGGATTTTGGTATCTGGAGTTTCCTCGATTTTGGCAGGAGAACTCGTTTGCCTCGGAGAGTTTTTTGGAAGATTATTGTTTGGATTAATTTTTATTGGAATTTTCATATTATTTTATTATATTCTTTTTGAAAAATCACGTCAAACCCATCGCGAAAATCGTGTCTGCCACCATTTTCCCCATTTTCATTATTTTCCCATTTTCCTATTTCAATAAGCCTTCATCGTCTAACAATTTTTTCACTTTATCCGTAATTACTTCTTTGATTTTACCCCATTCAATATCCCGTATCATCATTGACATTGGCTCGTTTTCGGCATCGTCAAAATAAACTAAACTTTTTAAAATATGAAGTTTATTGTATTCAATGTTTTTATATTTTTTCTCAAAAAAATCTATAAGCTCTACTAGAGAGTAATTTTTTAAAAGAAAATAAAGGTCAATAAAATCCTTTTTACTGCCACGCGAAGATATAGCATCAATTTTCATCGCTGCGATATCCCGTTCATCGGCTAAATCAATATTTTCAAATTTAATTAAAGGAAAAAGCAATTTGTAGCCATAATGAAAAAAACTCACCCGAATTTCATCTAGGGTGCCGTGAATTGTATCCTTTTCTTCGCTAAGTAGTTTAAAATTGCCGAGCAAGACAAGATTTTTCTTTATTTTTTCGTTTAAAAAATCCTGCCCGGAGAACCAGTCAAGGTCAATTGATTGTCTATGGCCAAGCTGAAGCGCTAAAGCGGTGCCGCCGGCCAAATAGAAATCTTTGGTAAGAAAACTACCTCCTATCTTTTCCAAAATATATTTTGTTTTTTTATCAATTGATTCTGGATGCATTTTGATTGCCCAAGATTAAAATATTGACACCAAAAAGACGTTGATTTTTTATCAAGCACTTTGTTTTTAAGAAAACACTCCTTTATTTTTTCTTTGCCGTAGAAATCAACCGCCCAACTAAAATCATCTTCGTCGCCAAAGGCTAAAATTCTTTCAATGACAAATCGAGCGTGTTTTCGCGGGTCAAGATCTTTAACATCCCAAAAAAGAGAGGTTTTTTGAAGTATTTCCATAAATTTATCTTACCATAAAATTGCGGTATTTTCCATTATATTTCTGAACTTATGCATCTCTGCGGAAGACAGACTTCCACGCTCCTTACTTCTATACTCCCAAAGTCCGTAATGAATACGAAAAATAGAGCTGACACCCATTCCATTTTCATGTCCCTTCTCCGTTGGTATCAGGTGGGGCTGGTACTTGGCATTCGCCCTTTTCAAGATCGCAATTTCCTTGCTCGCAATAAGTTCCTTTTAGTTCTTGGGTTTCGTCTGCTGGCTTTCCTTCACTAACGCCACATTCATTTGTGTCAGTGTAGGTTCTTGTTTGGGTAACGCTTTCGCCACATTGAAGAGTATCTGGATTTGCTGCTGACTCCCAATCTGAAGGTTGCCAATTTGGCTCGCATTGTGGTTCTGATTTTTGATTACAAGTATTACTATCCCAAATGCCGCCGACTGTATTACATTTTTCTTCATTGTCGCATAGATTCAAATGAGTTGCATCGCATTGTGGCGGTGGCTCTCCACCTCCGCCTAAATCATCATCACTACCATCACCTAAACCACCAGTTGAACCATCGCTCTCTCCTCCTCCGCTTGAACCACTGCTACTATTAATGCCTTGAGTCTGGTTTTTTGTCACCAATTCTTTCAATTGATTTTTGTCAATGCAAATTGTTTTGCCATCATCTCCTTCAAGACATAATTTTTTGGCAGTTATCTTTTCAGCAACCAATTCCTTTATCTTGGCAATTCCGTTTTCAACAAATAAACCTAATTTCTCTAAGCTCTTTTTTATCGCCAGCGTAAATTGGTCTAAAATTGAAATTTCTCCAACACCCGATGTTGACGACGCCGAAACATCGGGTGTTAAATCTCCGCTGGCGAGCGAGCCGTCGTCTGAGAGCGAGCCCAGAGACCAGTGAGGGTTAACAAAAACCATAATCTTTCCAACACCCGATGTTGACGGATTAACATCGGGTGTTAAACCATCAAAATTTTCTAGCGCCATTCCAATTACTCTTCCCGGCTCCGTGGCTTTCATTGCCACTCCGGGAATATTTGAAGAAGTCAAATAATCTCCTATTTCAATTGGACCATTTTCAAGAGAGACCTTAACCGGCACTCGCCCAGATAAAGTAACCGGCACTTGAATTTCATTTTTAAATTGAGATTGAAAGGTCTTAAAACCACCCAAGAGAACGGCCGGTTCGGTAGAAATAACGCCAACAAGGTTTGAATCATAAGCTGAAGATGAATGTTTGACGAATACGGCATTATCTTTGTCTAAACTAACTACTTCCCCGGCTCCTAAGGTCTCGTCTTTGGTTGGATAATTTTCCGCCACATCATAAACCGTCATTGCAGTTGAAGAGGCGTAGACATAACCTTCGGTATTGTTGTCAGTACCACAATTAACATCAGAGCCAACACATAATCCTCCACCGGTTATCTGCAATCTCGCATCCGGACTCGTCGTCCCGATGCCGACGTTCCCTTTTAATGCTGTAGTCGTAATGCTGTCGTTACCCAAGACAACGCTATTTGCCCCAATCCCTTTTGCCAAATACCCTAT
>Ga0265594_1000872_pt1 | contig 24233 bp, 22 predicted proteins | sample saktaG_11_FD_190147 | JGI IMG/M metagenome (GOLD analysis project Ga0265594, IMG submission 190147) | Saline water microbial communities from Sakinaw Lake, British Columbia, Canada - sak_2011_5_24_80m | ecosystem: Environmental > Aquatic > Non-marine Saline and Alkaline > Saline ... | reverse complement strand
CCTCCATTCAAACGAGCGACAATTAGATTCGGCGACCAGAAGCAATCCCCGACCCTTATTTCACTTTCGTTGAAGATTTTCAAGCATTTTCAGCACATCTTCATCATCCCAAATCACAAGGAGGCCGTAACTTGAACAAGCTGCGCATAGCAACCTTCAACCTCGAAAACCTCGACGACAAACCCGGCGCGAAGCCGACGCTCACCGAGAGGATCTCAGTGATGCGACCCCAGCTCCTGAGGCTCAAGGCCGACATCCTCTGCCTCCAGGAGGTGAACGGCCAGGAGGAGGAGGGGGAGCCCCGCCGCCTTCTGGCCCTGGAGCGATTGGTCGAGGGGACACCCTACACCGACTACCATGTGGTCTCTACGATGACCAAGGACGGAAAGCAGGTCTACGACGAAAGAAAACTGCGAAAAGAGCCCATGAAGTATGTGGAATTTAAATAATTATATAAATTAAGCTTTTAGCTATATATGAGGTTTAAGATCATGATGAAGGAGATGAAAGTCCTAAATAAAGCCTCGTGCTGTCCATCCCGTACCTCCGCGCAGAAGCAGAACGTCTTCGCCCCGCGCCCCTTCGCCCCGAAGGTCGAGGAGCGCGAGGCCCCGATGGGCGGATCGCGCATCGACTTCAGCTTTGCCGATATCGACCTTCTCCCACGGAAGACCGTCCAGCCAAAGCTGGTGCTCGGGCCCGTCGGCGACAAGTACGAGCAGGAGGCAGACCGGGTGGCGCGCCGGGTGGTCGAGACGATCTCCTCCCCGGATCAGGAATCGGTTCAGAGGCAGGAGGACTTGGAAGACGAGGACGAGCTGGATCTGGAAGAGGCGCTGGAGGAGGAAGAAGAACTGCGCCGAAAGGTTGTCGTCTCCTCCGCTTCCGGGGGCGCCGACGTCGGCCCGAGCCTCGAATCCGAGATCCAGGGGGCGCGAGGCAGAGGACAGCCCCTCTCGGACAGCGTCCGCCAGCCGATGGAGCGGGCCTTCGGCGCCGACTTCGGCCGGGTCCGAGTTCATGCCGACGCAGAGGCCGATTCGCTCAACCGATCGCTCCAGGCGCGGGCCTTCACCACGGGGCAGGACATATTCCTCCGGCAGGGGGAGTACCGGCCCGGAAATTTCGAGGGGCAGCGGCTTTTGGCGCACGAGCTGACGCATGTGGTGCAGCAGACAGGTAGTTGCGTTTTGGTGCAAAGGCGGTTATGGGACAATTTTCCAGCTAAATTTCAGACCGAAAACAATGAAGACGCAGCAAATTCGGAATATGATGTAACGATAACAGGCTATAGACGCTATGCCCCTATCAATATTAAGCGAGGAATACTCGACCAGGTTTACTTTGAAAGTGATAACAGAAGTTTTTTGTATCTCACTGGCATGCCAGAAGACTTGAATACAGTCGAGTATGATGCACTATTTGAGAGCCCAAAAGTGCAGAGCGTAGATGGCTATACCGTAACGCTCACAAGCGGCAAACCTAAATATACCTCCTCACCCCCGGTCGTTGCAAGTGCATACCCGACAGAAGGAGCACTTGTGTACGATTGTACGGTGATAAATGATGAGACTGGTCAGGTGGCACCTGATGATTCGCATGTAGGGCATAAGGTAACGGCACTTGGGAGAACTCTCCCAACCTTAGACGATCCCGATATGCTCCAGGCAGCGTTGAGGAGGTTAAGGAATAGGACACAGGATTGAGAGAGCGAAACCAATAAAACCACTTTGTTAACCATTATGAGTACTTTGATCGAATAGAACCATCAAGTTGCCTTCATTTCACACATCCCACTTTTTATTCAAGCTCTTAATACCATCCAGCACATCCTCGTCATCCAAATCGCAAGGAGGCCATATCTTGAACAAACTTCGCATAGCAACCTTCAACCTCGAAAACCTCGACGACAAACCCGGCGCGAAGCCGACGCTCGAAAAGAGGATCGCGGTTATGAGGCCCCAGCTCCTGAGGCTCAAGGCCGACATCCTCTGCCTGCAGGAGGTGAACGGCCAGGAGGAGGAGGGGGAGCCCCGCCGCCTTCTGGCCCTGAAGCGATTGGTCGAGGGGACGCCCTACGCCGACTACTCGATCGTCTCGACGAAGACGAAGGACGGAAAGCAGGTCTACGACGAAAGAAACCTCGTCATCCTCAGCCGGTACGAGATCGTCTCGCACCGCCAGTACAAACACGAATATGCGCCGGCACCCCGTTACAGGAAGGTGACGGAGCGGATCGGTTCCAGTTCCGGCCCTGGAGGTGGAGAGGCGGAGAAGGAGGGGGAAGAAGAAGAAGCCGAAAAGGTGACCTGGGAACGTCCGATACTCCACGCGAGGGTGAAGGTCGGCGACGAGACTCTCGACGTCATCAACCTCCACCTCAAGTCCCGGAGGCCCTCTTACGTCGAGGGTCAGGTGGACGGATACAGCTGGAAGACGGCCTCAGGCTGGGCGGAGGGCTTTTTCATATCCGCGATGAAGAGGGTCGGCCAGGCTCTCGAAGCCCGGATCCTCATCGATCGGCTCTTCGATGAAGACGAGAACGCCCTGATCGTCGCATGCGGCGACCTCAACTCGGATCTCACCGAGGTCCCGATCGAGGCGATTCGAGGCGAGGTCGAGAAAACCGGCAACGCAGATCTGGCGGGCAGGGTCATGATGCCCTGCGAGCTGACCGTCCCCGAATCTTCCCGCTACTCGTATCTTTACCTCGGCAAAGGAAGGATGCTCGACCATCTCCTCGTCTCGAGGGGCCTGCTCGCCCTTTACAGCGGCGCCCAGATCCACAACGAGCTTCTGCACGACGAGTCGATCGCCTTTTCGTCGGACAAGAAGTTCCCTGAATCGGACCACGCTCCGGTGGTGGCGGAGTTCGAGCTGCCCTGAAGGCGAGAGGAGGGGCGGGAACGGGAATCTCATCGAAATCTCATAGAAAACATACATATCCTCCATCCCCCAACCTGTGATGATATGACTAACTTCAAGGTCCTTCTGGAGGGCGCCTGGCTGGTCAGGGACGTCAAATCCGTGGACGACGCCATCGGGGTCGCGATATCGGAGGCCGGAAAAAGGCTGAACAGCAAGAAGCTGGACTTCGTGGAGGTGGAGATGGGCCAGACGATCTGCCCTGCTTGCGGCGAGTCCTTGGACGGGGTCTTCATGGTGGCGGGAACAGCCCTCGTCGGGCTCCTCTTCGAGATCAAGGTTTACGACGCCGAGAACGAGGAGCACGCCTTCCGGATAGCAAAGGCGATGGTCGGGAAAGCCCTGGGGGCGGTTCCCCTGAAGCTGGTGGAGACTGAAGAGATCGAAGGAGGACGGACCAGAAAGCCGGAGAGGTCGAGGTAGTCAGAAAATCCAGAGTCGAAATCCAGGCTTAAAATTCAGGCCGAAAATTCAGAGTTTCAGCTCTGCTTCCTCTCCCACTCCGCCACCCTGGCCCTGATGATCTCCCTGCTCTTTTGGGCGTCGGTGACGATCAGCCCATCCTGGATCCATTTCGGAAGGAAGGAGACAACGCCGCCCCTGCCCCCCTCCCTGAACCGCCGGTCGCAAAAGAGGATCACGCCCCGCTCCGAGGCGTCCCTGATCACCCTTCCCGCCCCCTGCAGGCCTCTGTTTATCGCGGGCAGGGTGTAGGCGATCAGCATCCCGTTCTTCTGACCGTACTTCTTGACGTAGTACTGGTTGACCTCCCTCTGGATCTCGTTATAGAAGCCGAGAGGCAGGCCGACGACGGCAACGCCGTTCAATGCCTCGCCCTTGTAGTCGATCCCCTCGGCGAGCTTCCCGCCGGAAACGCCCAGAAGGACGGCTCCTCGCTTCTTTCCCGCCTTGAAAAAGTCGTCCAGAATCGCGGGGACGTCCTCAGCGTTTCTCGGCTCGGTGTAGAGCATTTTTCCGACCCTTCTCGCAGCAGCCTTGCAGGTAGCCTCGTACTGGTTCATCATCGAGTATGAGGTGAAGAAGACTGCGACGTTTCCAGGCACCTCCTCGATGACCGCCTCGATGTGCTCTGTGATCTCCCTTCTATTCTGGGCCTCATCTCTTTTTTCCAGCTGCGTGGTGGCGGTTTTGGCCACCATCAAAAGCCTGTTCTCCGAGGGGAAGGGGTTTGGAAGGCTGATCTTCTTAGCCCGGTCCTTCTCCCCCAAAAAGTACAGCTCGTAGGCGTCCAGGGGCGAGAGGGTGCCGCTGAGCATCACCGTTGCGTTGATGTTGTCCACCACCCTTCTGACCAAAGGAGCGGGGTCGATGTTGTTCACTTCGAGCCACGCCCTCTTTTGGTCGCCGATGCCGCTGACGGTGATCTTCCTCTGGTAAGAGAGGTCTCTTTCGGCCATCTCCGCGTCGTTCAGGAACAGGAGGACCTGGGCCAGGCTCGGTTCGATGTCCCCTTGCAGATTTTCGCGATCTCCCTCCGCCAGCTCCAGCTCCGCCACCATCACCGCAACCTCTGTTGCGGCCGAGAGAGCCTCCTCCACGTCGTCAAACCCCCGGTATAGGAACTCGCGGAAGAGGTCTGCGTCCAGAAGCTCTTCGCCCTCCTGCATCCGGGACTGGCGGCTCTGGATGTACTTTCGAAGCCTTGGGAGAAGAGTCTTGATCACCTCGACCCCCCTCAATCGTGAAGAAGCATCCAGGGAGGACTCCTCAAGCCTAGACTGGCCCATCGACTGCTGGTACTTCTCAACCTCTTTCTCGGAAAGGTCGATCATCCTCTGGGATAGGATTCTTGTGTTGAGGGCCCTGACGGCATCGCCCAGGTTGTGGGCCTCGTCGACGAAAAGGGTCAAAGATTCTCGGTCCATCTCCAGCCAGTCGAAGATTATCTCCTGGAACTCGGGGCTGAAGAGGTGAGAGTAGTTGAGGATGACTAGGTCGCTCCCCTTAGCAGAGAGGCTCATCACCTCGTAGGGGCAGACCTCCTTGCACTCTTTGAGAAACCGGTCGGGAGACCTGATGCCTTCCCTGAGGTCGTCCACCAGGTCCAGGATCGATCCGGAGTGTCTGAAGTGGGGCTTTCCTGCAAGCTCGAATACCTCTCTGCTCATCAGGTAGTAAGGGCAGAAGGTCCTGTACCCTGGAACGCTCTGAGGCGCGTTCCTGTCCTTGGATGGGTCGTAGAACTTTCCCCCCACCTCTCCAAGCCGTGTGATCATCCTCTTCTTCGTCCACTCTCTGAGCCTTGCGCAGCCAGCATAGACGCTCTCTCCGGAGAACTCGTCAGCGATGGGGCACATCTTCTGTTTGCCAACCATGTAGGTTATGGTGGGACGGTGCCTGGTTTTGGACCAGATCTTCTCGATCTCATCCAGGTATATGTCTATCTGGCTGACCGTCCTCACTGCCACCGCGATCTTGCCGTGAGCTGCCGCCAGGGCCGCGGAGATGCAGCTGGTCTTGCCGCTGCCGGTGGGGGCGTCGATCATCAGCACCGCGTGATCCCCGTCTCTCACGGTTCCGTAAACGTCATCCAGCATGGCGTCCTGGTAAGGCCTCAGCGACTCGTAGGGGAAATAGTCCAGATACACGCTAGCGTGGTTTCAGCTTAAAGGTGATAAATGCTATCCATCTGTCCTGGTCTTCTCAGCGGCCTGATCTTCTCAGCTCACCCCTAGAACGCCTCAATTAAAAAGGTTTAAATGTAATTGCGTTATATGATATTCAGGGAGTTACATGAAAAGTGCGATCGCCCTTTTGCTCGTTCTGACGATGTCTGTCGCCGCCCTGGCGACGACCGCCTCAGCCTCGCTGGCCTTTCAGGACGGGTTCGTCACTGGGTATCTCGACGTCAGCGGAGATGGTCAGACCGAGATCGTGAGCACGAATCTGGACCGATCGAAGGGGTTCACCAACACCGAGGTTCTCTACGGGAAGGGCTCCATAGACTACTTCTCGACCGGCCTGTTTAACAAGTCCGGGGACGTTTATCAGATCGACCGGAAGATAGAGTTTCCCGAGGGGCTTCTCGTAAACGTTCAGCATTTTGATTCTTCCCGGGTCTTCAACGGGACGGGCCTGGATATATCTAACGTCAACGTCGTCTCCTCTTACTCGGGCTACGACCGTCTGGTCATCGCCCCCAACTGCACAACCTTCGACGTCAGGAGCGAGTTCAACGGGATATGGGACCTGGAAGCCTTCAGGAAGGACATCTACCAGAACATCGATACCAGGACGATGCTGGACGGAAAGTTCGAGGTTGACAAGCAATTAATCTTCACGTGATCTCTGATCGGCGCCGGCGGCAAGACAATTGTGAGCCTCGGCCCTTGCGAGTTTTGAAGATAGATTATCAGTTGAAATGGGGTATTATCATGGGATTACTCAACCGAATGAGCACTGTGGTCAAGTCCAAAATGAACACGATGATGGACAGGGTGGAAGATCCCAACGAGACGCTCGACTACTCTTACCAGAAGCAGCTTGAGCTTTTGCAGAACGTAAAAAGAGGCGTTGCGGAGGTCACCACCTCCAAGAAGAGGCTGGAGCTTCAGAAGGCAAAGCTCGCCCAGAAGATGGACCAGCTCGACTCTCAGGCGAGGGAGGCGATAAAGTCCGACCGGGAGGACCTGGCGCGCCAGGCTCTCGAGCGGAAGAGCGCGCTTTCTGTCCAGGCTCAGAGCCTCGACCAGCAGATTGCGGACCTGGAGCAGGAGCAGGCAAAGCTCGAGGCGACCGAGAGGAGGCTCTCCGCCAAGGTCGAGTCCTTCAGGGTGAAGAAGGAGACTATCAAGGCCCAGTACTCCGCCGCCGAGGCCCAGGTCAAGGTGACCGAGTCCCTGACGGGGATCAGCGAGGAGATGGCGGACGTCGGCCTTGCGGTCCAGAGGTCCGAGGACAAGATCGAGACGATGAAGGCGAGGTCTGCAGCCCTCGACGAACTGGTGGAGAAGGGAACCCTCGAGGACTTCACCGGGAGCGACGATATCGAGCGGGAGCTTGCCGAGATCCAGGCTAAAAGCGGCGTCGAGTCGGACCTTGCTCGATTGAAGGCGGAGGAAGGAAAATGATCATCAGGATAATGGGCGAGGGCCAGTTCAAGCTCTCAAGCGCTCTCCTTGACGATCTGAACGTCATCGACAACAGGATCGTCGACTACGTCGCGAAAAACGACGTGGTCAGCTTCAAGCGAGAGCTATCAAGCCTCATCTCGACGATAAAGGGGAAGGGAGAGCCCCTGGACCCAAAAGAGATCGTCGAGTCGGACATAATCGTGCCCCCGGCAGATTTGACCTTTGACGAGGCGAAAAGGGTTTTCAGCGGGTGCGGCCTGATCGAGGATTAGGATCGAAAGATCAAAAGATCGTCAAAATACGAGCCTCATCAAAATATGAGGATCAGAGCGGTATCCCCCAAAGGGGGTACCACTTCTCCACGTCCTTCTCCACGGGAAGCTCGGGCTCCATCACCGATCTGAGCCTGAACTCAAATGAGTTGTCTCTATTCTGCCCCTCGGTGGGGGCGAAGGGGTAGTAAGCCCCTCCTTTGAAGCTGTAGATCCAGTATACTGGACCGTCCCTTCCTCGGAACCGGTATAGGGCGCAGAGGAGCTGCTCTCCAAAGCCGTGCTCGATCATCGTCTGGCTGACGAGATGGACGTTCGCCACGAGGTCGTCGAAGTCGGGATCTTCCAGGACCACCCAGAGGTAGCGGTACTCGTCCTTTTCGATCCGATATTTGGTTCCCGTCTCCTGGGCGCTGTACCTGAGCAGGTCCTCGATCTCGGCCCGGGCCGACTCGTATCTGGAGGACTCGATCGGCTTGAAGCAGATCCCGGCCGCGCCCTCGGGCGAGAGACCCAGGTTCGCCTCCAGGGTGATGCTGGCGGTGGATATGGCGAAGAGCCGGTCTAGCTTGGCCGTCGGAAGCTCGCTTTTTCCCAGGATCGCGTCCAGGATCTTCAACTTCATGTCAACCTCATGTAAAAACTCACGTCACACTCATGCCGACTCAAACTCCCGTTCGATCTTCTGGAGGGCTGCGATCCTCTTTTCCGTCGGAGGGTGGGTTGAGAGGAGGTTCATTATCGACGAGCCCGAGACCGCCGGTATGATGAAGAAGGCGTTCATCCCTTCGGCCTTTCGCAGGTCTTCTTTTGGTATCCGGGGCATGACGCCGCTGATCTTCATCAACGCCGATGCCAAATTCGAGGGCTGGCCCGTGATCACGGCCGAGCCCCGGTCCGCGGCAAACTCCCGGTACCTTGAGAGGGCCCTTATCAGAAGGCTGCTCACGATCCAGACGACGATCGCGGCGAAGAAGGCCGCCCAGATCCCGCCCTTGTCCCGGCCGGAGCCTCCGCCGCCGAAGAAGAAGGAGTACCGGACGATGAAGAAGGCAACCGTTGAGAGGAAGCTTGCGATCGTCATCACCATAACGTCTCTGTTCTTGACGTGGGTCAGCTCGTGGGCCAGGACCGCCTCAAGCTCTGCCTGATTCAGCTGGCGCCTTATTCCAGTGGTCACTGCAACGACGGCGTTTCCCGGATTCCTGCCTGTGGCAAAGGCGTTGGGCATCGGCGTGTCCACGACGGCAATCCTTGGTTTGGGAAGGTCCGCCATGGCGCAGAGCCTTGATATCATCTGGTGAAGCTCGGGCTCCTCGCTCTCGGAGACGATCTTCGCGCCCATGGTCCTGAGAACGAGCTTGTCTGAGAAGAAGTACTGGATGAGCATGAAGATGCTCACGAAGGCGAGCATCACCTTCATTCCTGCGCCCTGGTACGCGAGTATCACCAAAAAGGCGAGGTACACGAGGCCCAGGAGGAACATCGTGAAGAGCATCCTACCCTCTAATCCCCTATCGTGCTGCCATTTTCTTTTCATGGTCTTTTTACACCTTGAGAGAAGCTTAATCTGGGGTTATATTGATCTCCTGGGATTTAAGGGGTTTGTTGCCGGGAGACAGGAAAGATCATCACTGGAGACTGAACCGTTGCGCAATAACAGGCGACGAATCTGCTTTATAGTTTGAAAAATAATTTGTTAACTATGAGAACCCCGACATTCATCACCTTCGTCGTGATTTTTCTTTCTATGACGACCACCGCGAGCGCCGCTGAGAGGGTCGAGCTTCGAGGGCCTGTGGCCACCGTCGAGGATGGTGTGCTCTATACCTGGAGTCCCCAGGAGTTTGCAGGTTTCAGCTACGACGTCGACGAGGACATCGGCACCGAGAGGCTGACACTGGTGATCACCGGCGATTCCCTCGACGAGCCGAACGGTGTCGTCTACGAAACTTTGGCCCAGCTCGACGACTTCGAGTTCGAGGAGTGGGGCACGTACTGGACCATCTCCTTTCTGGGAGAGGAGTATTTTGCAGGATACGCCGAAGATTGGGATTCTTTCCTGTACTACGCTTCCGAAGATGACAACCTGCTGGTTGAAGAGCAACTCAGCAAGATCCTCTACGATGACGACCAGGAGAGAACCTTCAGCTCAGAGGCTCCCCTGAAGCTGGAAGAGGGCTACGAGCTGGCGATCAAGGGAATTGATACCTATGGAAACATCTGGTTGGAGCTGACACAGGACGGTGAGATCGTCGACTCCACCTTGATATCGCCCTCAATAGAGGGCGCCACCATTACAGACAAGACCTACACATACACCAAAGATCTCGGAGCCACTCAAGAGATCGTGATCATAGCAGTCCATTTCAAGGGACCGGTGTTCCATGGCGAAGAGGCAGGCCTCCAGAACGCTGCGATTGTAGATGGCATCTGGCAGATCTCTAACGCGCCAATCGATGTCGAGGAGGACAACAAGTACGACAAGATGACGATCCAGACGGTGAACGCCGACACAAAGACCATCATGATGAACAACGAGGACAACAAGATAACCCTCAACAAGAACAAGGACCTGCTCCTTATGGGCGACATAAGGATTAAGACCGCCGATCAGGACGTGATCTGCGCTGAAGAGCCGCTCAGGTTCTATCTATACAAAGAGATCACTGAGCCTGGAACCTACGAGATCAGAGGAAACGTCGCCCTCGTCTATGACGGCTCGACGGCTGAATGGGACCCCACCAATTTCGCTGGATTCTACTACGACATCGACAACAACATCGGACTGGAAAGTCTCACCATGACCATCACCGGTGATGCTCTCGAAGAGCCGAACGGTGTCGTCTACCAGACGGAGGCCAAACAGAACGACTTCGACTTTGAAGAGTGGGGCAAGTACTGGACCATCGGCTTCCTGGCAGACGAGTACTTCGCAGCTTACGTCGAGGGAACTCCTGCGTGGGCGTACCTGTACGACGACTCCACCGACGCCAACCTGATGGTCGACGAGCTCCTCAGCAAGATCCTGATAGACGACGACGAAGAGAGGACCTTCAACACCGGCACGTCACTGAAGCTCGCCGATGGCTACGAGCTGACGGTCACGTCGATAGATCCCGATACCGGCAAGGTCAACCTCGAACTCCGAAAGAATGGCCAGCCCGTTGATACCGGCGCGGTCGAGCCCTCCAAGGATGGTGCAACCGTCCAGGACAAGACCTACACCTACAAAAAGGTCCTGAACGGTGCCGAAGATATTGTGATTATAGCCGTCCACTTCAAAAACGCTTATCGCGGCGCCGATCAGAGCCTGGCCATCGTCAACGGCGTCTGGCAGATCTCTGATGCGCCCCTCGAGATCAAAGAGGACACGACCTTCGACAAGATGGAGATCCAGACGGTTGACGCCGACGCCAAGACCATCGCGATGAACAATGAGGACAACAAGATCGACCTTTACAAGAACGCAGATTCTTTGCTGATGGGAAACATCAGGATAAAGACCGCCGACCAGGACGAGATCAGCCCAGAGGAGCCGCTCAGGTTCTACGTCTACAAGGAGGTGAAGGTGGAGAGAGCCGAGGCCCAAACGCCTTCGCAGGAGATCGGCCTGATCTGAGGGGGGTCTCTCCCCATCTCCTGTTATCATTTTTGCCGGAAGGAACGGCTCTTCCCATCGAGCCGCCCTTCACTCCACCAATTTTGAGTTCACATCTCGGCTGTTTCCGGAGATGTCGACGCTCGCCTTCTCGGTCACGGCGGTCTTCGGGGGGACCAGGATCTCCAGCTCTTTGAGGAGTTTTCCGTCGCCGTCTTCGAGGACTACATTCGCCGTCCCCTCAGCGTTGCCGGTATTCCTAAGGGTTATGGTGCAGTCGGCGTACCATCCCTGCAACAGGTTCCAGCCTATCCTCACCTCGAAGTCCTCAAGGCGTATATCCGCGCCTTGGCCGGATTCGGCTTGGATCTCGTCTTCTTCGCTTTCTTCATCTTCATTCTCTTCAGCTGCGGCTTCTCTCTTCTCCCCTTTCACCGTGGCCATCAGTTCTGAATAAGGCAGCCAATCGGCGAAGCTGGCCGTCCACTCGGGATCCTCGGGCGGTCTATCCGCCAGCATCTCGCGCCAGGCCTCGTCGGTGAGCCTCTCGCCCATCGGTTGCTTGAACTCGTAGTAGCTGAAGACGGGTCCTGCAGCCAGGAGAACCCTACCGTCAGGGAGCTCGTAGGCGACGGCGACCAGCCTCACGTAGCCCACACCCTCTCCCAGGACTTGGCCCAAGTTCGCATCGGTGTGGACGTCGGCGACGATCGTCGTCTTCTTCGACTTCTCGTCGACGCCGGAGATCGCTCCGTTCAGCCTCTCGCCGAAATCGCTGATGAACTCGACGTCGTCTTCGGTCAGCTCCCGGCCCTCAAGCTCTGCCATCGAGATCTCCTCCAGCCTTGCCAGGATCGTCTCGAGGCTATCGAGGCAGCTGCGAGAGACATCGTCGAGAAGGCCGGCCTCGTCGAGGCTCTCCCGGTTCATTCTGGCAAGGACGAGGAGCCTTCCGTAAACCTCGGGGACGGGCTCTACGTATCCGACGAGGGGTTCAGGCTCCTCGGGCGGAAGGCCGATGGCCCTCAGGGTGTAGCTCTGCTTTGCGTAGAGGATGGTGTCGTGGCGAAGCTGTGACCAGGAGGCGAGAGCCGTTGTCAGCTCCTTGTCCTGCCAGGCGGTCGTCTGCATGAAGGCGGGACTATTTGGTCCGGGCGATTCGAGGAGGGGCTGGAGGGAGTAGAGCCATGCCCAGTAGAGGTTCTTCTGCCAGTCCTCATCGCTGAAGGAGTTGAACTCCTCTTCGAGCTTGGCCCGCTGGGACGAGTAGTTCTGGTAGCTCGAGTCGTTGAGGGCGGCCAGGATCTCGTCGGCACGAGCTGAACCCAGGATCGCCATCACGTCTAAGCCCCTGGGGAAGTGGCGGCCGTAAGGCCCTCGGGTGAAGGCGTCGCCCTCACCGGAATAGCCTCCGACGTTGGGGATCACCAGGTTCTGGAAGATGTAGGAATCGGGAACGAACCTCTGGCCCATGAACCTGAAACCGGCGGTCGCTGCCAGGCACTCGTCGGCCTGCTCCGGTGAGAAGGGCGGCTGAACCTGACAGGCCGGGGAGTCGACGCCGGTTCCGCCGTAGATCTGGGGCAGCCTCTTTTCCGCCAGCTTTGCCTTGAGAAGGTCGAGATCTGAGTCCGAAAAGTCCCGAGCCGGGACCGATCCCTCGAAGAGGGCATCAATGGCTTCGTTGTACTCGTAGGGTCCAAGGTCGTCAGAGTAGCCGACGTAGAAAGAGGTGACGTTGTAGATCTTGTCCCACTTATCCTTCGAGTCGGGATCATTGAGGAGGTTATTGGCGATCATGCTCGCGCCCAAGGTCTGAATTCTCGCCTCCTTCTCGGAGACGATGCAGCCTCCGTCGCATCCCTTCAAAAGGAAGCTCATCCTCCCGTACCACATCATCGCCTTGAAGTAGTTTTTGAGCCGCTCAGATCGGGTGTAGTGGCCGCGGGGCCGGTACTGGGAGTAGTCCTCATCGTAGCCGAATATGGGCGATTTGGCAAACCCCGCCTGGGCCCCGATCAGGGCCAGCTCCGCCTCGACCTCGTCCTTCACCAGTGCCGGAACCTCGAAGCTTCTCTCCTCCAGCTCTTCGGGCGTGAAGTAGGGGTAGGACCCCTCGAAGCTACGCTTGTCGCACTCCCGGCTGCTTCCCTGGCAGAGCTGGTCCGACTTCGGCTCAAGAAGGCTTTTGGCCACCGAGAAGAAGGCGACGTTCCTTTTGGCAGCCTCCTTCGCCTCGCCAGAAGAGACGTTGTAGTCCGCCTCGGACCTGGACAGCATCAATTCGCTGATCATCCAGAGGTCGTCGTAAAAGTGGTCTTCCTCGATACTCCTCAAGGTCTCGTCGAACTGGATGTGGTAGATGTGGAGGAGGGAGTCGGAGGATACGAAGATCGGAACCTCAAGGTTCTTGAGTAGCTTGTAGGGCGCTGTGATATCTTCCCGGTTTGGAGAAAAGGGGTCTTTCATCACCACAAACCCGTTCTTCTCCAGCCGCTCGAGGGCCTCCTCGCCGAGCGGTATCTTAGAAGTGAAATTTTCATAATTATCGATGTCTTCCGTCGGTAAAGGAAGCTCAAACCTGGAAGCGTCCGGCTCCACGGTTGCACTACCTCCCTGAGATAACCCGATTATCGAAATTGTGGCGATCGCGATCGCAAACCAGATTCCAAAGGCTCGCCTGTCGATGACGTGAGTGGACATAAAAACCCCCATTTCAGATTATAACTTCGATTCCAAATTATAAGAAGGTTTTTGAGTGTAATTCGAAGACTGCAAGTGACCATCAGACAAGCTGGCATGAGCGTGCGCGAGTTCCCTGGGCTGCCCTGATCTTCATCAAATCCTCCCCTTGCAGATAGCATCGCCTCCACATCGCACCACTAACGCTTTCTCTAGCATTCAATATCTTTTTAAATATGGATCGCAATTCATCATACCATGCCGCCACCAGTGAGAATCTCCGACCTCTCCCTCTACCTCCGGTGTCCAAGGCTCGTCTACTTCCAGGCGATGGGCCGCTCAGTCTGGCCGGAATCTGAAAGCCCCACCAAGCTCCTTCTGAGGGAGATGGCTCTCTCCCTCTCCGAGTTCGAGCCGGAAGGGAGCATCGACCTGGAAGCCTCGCTCCGGGATGACCTTGAGAGGGCCGAGTCCGAGCTTCCCGTCATCTATGGGGAGGATATCAACCTTCACGACCTCAAGGCAGCCGCTGGGGAGATCCGCGAGATCCTGCCGGATATGGCATCGAAGCTATTGCTGAAGCTCAACCTGATAACCCCAAGCGAGGTCGAGGTGGACCTGAGGTCTGATCGGCTCGGCCTATCCGGGAGGCTCGATCGGATCGTGGCAAGAGGGGCGAAGGATGGGAGGAAAGGGCAGGTCCCAATCCCCTCGATGATAAAGACAGACAGTCCTCCTGAGACGGGGGTCTGGCGTAGCGACCGGCTTCGTTTGACAGGGTACGCCATGCTCCTCGAAGAAAGCCAGGACCGTCGGGTGGACCTGGGACTGGTCGAGTACCTGCGGGCGGGCGAGGTCCGCGAGGTCGATATCAGAACCTCCGACCGGAGGAGGGTTCTTCGGATCAGGGATCGGGTCAGAAGGATTCAGGGCGGAAAGCTTCCCGACCGGCCGCGCGAAGCCCCCTGCAAGCGGTGTCCAGTTTTGGAATCTTGCGAGACGAGGCTGACCCTAGCCTCCAAGTTCTTCTGATCCAGAAGCGTTATATCCCAAAGCAGCGGTTGGTCCAAACATGTTCAAGAAGAGGCACGTGCTCTCGATGCGTGAGTTCTCGCGCGACGAGATCGACTCCGTTCTCGATCTGGCCGAGTCCCTGGAGCCCTACGCCCGCGGCGGGAAGTGCGAGGCCCTCTCCGGAAAGATCCTGGCCCTTCTCTTCTTCGAGCCGAGCACCCGAACCCGGCTCTCCTTCGAGACGGCGATGATGCGCCTGGGCGGCAAAACCCTCAGCCTTGGGCCTGCCGAGGGGTCCGCCATCGCCAAGGGTGAGTCCCTGGCCGACACCATCAGGGTGATCGGGGCCTACGCCGACGCCCTCGTCATCCGCCACCCCAAGGAGGGCTCGGCCCGCCTGGCATCCCAGTTCTCGCCGGTCCCAGTTTTGAACGCCGGCGACGGCGCAGGCCACCACCCCACCCAGACGCTCCTCGACCTCTACACGATAAGGAAGGAGAGCAGCCTCGAGAACCTCAAGATCGCCCTCGTCGGCGACCTGAAGTACGGCAGAACCGTCCACTCCCTCGCCTACGCCCTGGCCCTCTACGGAGCCGACATAACACTCGTCTCGCCCCCAACCCTCGAGATGCCCGCACAGATCAAGTTGGATCTGGCAGGCAAAGGGACCTCAGTCTATGAGACCCACGATCTGGACGAGGTGATCCGGGATGTGGACGTCCTCTACGTCACCAGGATCCAGAGGGAGAGGTTCCCGGACCCCTACGAGTACCAGAAGGTGGCAAAGAGCTACAGGATCGCCCCCGAAAACCTGGTTGGGGCCCGAGAGGGGCTGATAATCATGCACCCGCTGCCAAGGGTTGACGAGATCACGCCCGAGGTGGACGAGACCGAACACGCCGTCTACTTCAAGCAGTCCTTCTACGGCGTGCCAGTGAGGATGGCCCTTCTCAAGATGCTCATAGGTGATCGCCTTGACTGAGATTGAGATGAAGCTGAGGGTGACCCCCATAGGGAACGGGACGGTCATCGACCATATCCCCGCAGGCCAGGCCCTGAACGTCCTCAAGATCCTGGGGATCGACAGGACAACCGAGGCGACGATAAGCGTCCTGATGAACGTGACAAGCCGCAGGTCCGGCAAAAAAGACATCGTCAAGGTGGAGGACCGGGAGCTGGAAGAGGAGGAGGTGAACAAGATCTCCCTCATCGCGCCCGGGGCGACGATCAACATCATCAGAAACCGCCAGGTCGTCGAGAAGTACACCGTCGACATGCCTGACCTGATCGTGGGCGTTTTGAGGTGTCCGAACCCCTCCTGCATATCCAACACCAACGAACCGATCAAGTCCCAGCTCCTCGTCAAGAGCAAAAACCCCGTGGTGTTGAGGTGCGTCTACTGCGAGCAGCCCATCACCGAGAAGATAGCAGACTACTTAATATAGAAGGCTGAAAGGCTGCTGAGACAGTTATCCTTCCAAGGACGGAGTTCAAGATGACAGTAAAAGATGGCGATTTCATCAAGGTAGATTACACCGAGAGCGTCGACGGCCAGGTGATATCCACCACGAACCGGGATGTTGCAATGAATAACGACATCTACGAGGACGGGGTAGAGTACGGTCCCGCCCTGATCGTGGTCGGGTCGGGAGACGTGGTGGCGGGGTTCAAAGACGAGCTGATCGGAAAGGAGATGGGAAGCTCGGGAAGCGTGGAGGTGCCCCCCGAGGAGGCCTACGGGGTTCGCGACCCCGAGAACGTCGAGCTCATATCCCTTACCAAGTTCAAGAAGGAGAGGCCAGAGATTGGGATGCGGGTTTCTGTGGACGGAAAGATGGGAACCCTCACCCGCATAATCGGGAGGAAAGCGAGGATCGACTACAACCACATTCTGGCCGACAAGGCGGTAAAGTACGATTACACCATCGTTGAGAGGATCGAGGAGAGGCAGGAGAAGCTGGAGAACCTGATCAGGATCTTCGCCAAGATCGACCTCAAAGCCAAGATTCTGGAGGACGACGTCGCCGAGATCGATTCCCCCTGGGAGATGAGCTACTACAAGGAGTGGCCGATGATAAGGCGGGGCGTCGCCGAGATGGCGATGAGGCTCCTCGACCTCAAAGAGGTCCGATACATCGAGAGCCACAAGCTCACCCCCACCGTCACCTCGCAGCTGGTGTCCCCACCGTCGAAGGCGGAAGAGGCAGAGGAAGCCCAGGAAGCAGAAACGGCGGCAGAAGCTCCAGCTCCAGATGAGCAGAGCTGAAGTTCGTATTTCCTAGATCATGATCTCTCGCCCGCCCATCCGGGGTGGGCGAAAGAACCCATTTCTGGCAAACAGTTTTATAGGGCCGGGCCCATTTCAGGGCTCATGACGCAAGAATCATCTGCGTGGGATCGTTTTCTATAACATCGAAGCACTGCGTGGAGAAAAAGTTCGTATTTTCGACACCACCCTTCGTGATGGTGAACAGACCCCCGGCGTCTCCCTGACCCCGGAGGAGAAGATCACCATCGCTCGGCAGCTCGACAAGCTCGGTGTGAACGTCATCGAGGCAGGTTTTCCAGTATCTTCCCGGGGCGATTTCGAGGCCGTCAAGAAGATCGCTGGCGAGGAGCTGAAGGCAGAGGTCTGCGGCCTTTCCAGGATCATAAGAAAGGATATCGACGCCTCCCTCGACGCTGGCGTCGACATGGTCCATGTCTTCGTCTCGACCTCGGACATCCAGATCCAGCACACCATCAAAAAGAGCCGCGAGGAGATCATAAAGCAGTCTGTGGAGGCCGTGGAGTATGTCAAGGACCACGGGAGGACCTGTCTCTTCTCGGCGATGGACGCCACCAGAACGCCCCTTCCCTTCCTGAAGGAGATCTTCGGGGCCGTGGAGGAGGCAGGCTGTGACATAATCAACATCCCCGACACCGTGGGGGTGGCGATTCCAACGACCTTCTACATGCTCGTAAAGGAGATCTGCGAGAGCACCAAAAACATGGTCGTCGACGTCCACTGCCACAACGACTTCGGCCTTGCCGTCGCCAACAGCCTCGCTGCCTTCGAGGCGGGGGCTAGGGAAGTCCAGGTGGCGGCAAACGGCCTGGGGGAGAGGGCTGGAAACGCGAACCTCGCCGAGACTGTGATGTGCCTTCACTCGATGTACGGGGCCAAGACCTCCATCCAGACCCCCCGCCTCGTCGAGACCGCAAAGCTCGTCGAGCGGCTCTCGGAGGTGAGGATATCGAGAACCGCCCCGATCGTCGGCGATAACGCCTTCGCCCACGAGAGCGGGATCCACAGCCACGGCGTCCTGGAGCGGACCGACACCTTCGAGCCTGGCATAATGACGCCGGAAATGGTGGGTCACAAGAGACGGATCGTCCTTGGAAAGCACACGGGAAAGCACGCCGTCAAGCAGTCGCTTGAGGAGATGGGGTACGCTCCCAACGAGAGCCAGCTCCAGGAGATCCTGGACAGGGTCAAGGACCTCGGAGACAAGGGCAAATGCGTTACGAACGCCGACCTCCAGACGATCGCCGAGGTCGTCATTGGAGAGCTGGCCAAGGAGAAGCAGGCCGTCATCTTAAAGGAGCTGGCGGTGATGACAGGAAACACCCTCACATCGACGGCCACGGTCCGGGCCACGGTCAGGGGCGAAGAACGGGTTCTCGCCGACATCGGCGTTGGTCCCGTCGACGCAGCCCTTAAGGCTGTCCGGGGAATCCTCGGGGATGAGGCCGCCGTCAAGATCAGCGACTTTCGGATCGAGGCGATAACGGGCGGGTCCGACGCTCTTGCCGAGGTGGTGATCGGCGTTGAGAACAGCCGCCTCGGAAGGAAGGTGACGGCCCGGTCCGCAAGAGAGGACATAGTGATGGCCTCGGTGGAGGCGCTTATCAACGCCATAAATAGACTGATGTTGCTGGAGGAAGAAGCAAATTGAGCGATGCAAAATACGAGGTGACAGACACCCACTGTCACCTCGACTTCAAGAACTTCAACAAGGATAGAGACGAGGTGATCCAAAGGGCCCTAAAGGCAGGGGTTACGACGATGATCAACTCCGGGATCAACCTCAAGACCAACAGGAAAACTCTCGAACTCGCACGAAAGTACGATTTTATTCACGCAACCCTGGGCCTCAACCCGAATGGCCTCGGCGAGATGACCGACGAGGAGGTTGATGCCACCCTCGACCAGATCAGGGCTCACGCAAAGGAGATCGTCGGCGTCGGCGAGGCGGGCCTTGACTACTACCGATGCCCCGACCAGAAGGGACAAGATCGGCAAAGAGAGGTCTTTCGAAAGGTTGTGGATTTGTCGAGGGAGCTGGATCTCCCCCAGGTGATCCACGCAAGGCTCGCAGAGGACGAGGCCTTCGAGATGGTGAAAGATCTGAACAAGGTCGTCTTTCACTGCTACAGCGGGACCGTGGGGACGATGAGAAACGCCGTAGATCGGGGTTTTTACATATCCCTTGCCACGGTCGTCTGCAAGTCTGCCCAACACCAGGTTCTGGCTAGACAGGTCCCCCTGGACCGACTTCTGATCGAGACCGACAGCCCCTTTCTCTCGCCAAAAACGGGGAGAAACGAGCCAGCATACGTTCTGGAAGGCCTGAACTTGATCGCCAAGATCAAGGGTCTTCCGCCTGAAGATGTGGCAAAAGCCACCACCATGAACGCGAAAAGGATATATAAACTCTGAGCGGGAACCGAAAGCTCCCGCCCCCTCGCGTTCGCTCTGGCTCTAATCCTATCGGCGTCTGATCCGACACTTCTAGCTCGTTCTTCTGGCCTCTTTCGTCGACGTAAGACGGAAAATTATATCAGATCGATGCGGAAACCACTATGCAAGTAAGATGGACCAGTGATCCGATGCCGATACGCTTCGAACACATAATGAAATATCTGGGCTCCAAGAAGGAGAAGGGGAGGAAGAAAATCGGCCTATTGGTGGACGGGCCCAACATGCTCCGAAAGGAGTTCCAGATCGACCTTGAGGAGATCAGAGACATCCTGAAGGACTACGGCGACATCAAGGTAGGACGTGTATTTCTCAACCAGTACGCCTCTGAGAAGCTGGTGGAGGCTGTGGAAAACCAGGGGTTTGAGCCTGTGATCTGCACGAGCGACGTCGACGTGAAGCTGGCGGTGGAGGCCATGGACATGATCTACGGCCCGATCATAGACACCATCGCTCTCGTCACGAGAGATGCCGACTTCAAGCCCGTCCTGCTGAAGGCGATGGAGCACGGAAAGGAGACGGTGATCTTCGGGGCGGAGCCGGGCTTCTCCGTCGCGTTAAAAAACTCCGCCGATTACGTCATCGTTCTTCGGAACGGAGAGTACGTGGTGGAATGATTCAGGTCGCCAGCATCTATTTGTAGGTCCTCGTCCAGAGGAAAGGGCCGAAGGCTGAAGTTCTGGTGAGGTGAGATCGAGTTGAAGGAATTCTTCGGGGGGTTGGGACGAAACCGGATCGGAAGGTTGTCGCTTCAGGCCGGATGGCAGAGGGAAGGCGGTCGCGATGATCGCTGGGACGACCCGGACCCCTGGGAAGGCGATCGGTTTTCCCCTTCCAGAGGTTTCAGGCTCCCTCTGACGTATTCGGGCATGATTCTGGTCATCTGTGTTCTCTTCTTTTTTGTGAGGGTTGTGGCGCCCTCTTTCGCCTTCAACTACCTGGCCTTAAACCCGGCCTTCGTCGCAGCCCGGCCCTGGACTCTCATCACCCACATGTTCGTTCACGCGAACATGGAGCACCTCTTCTTCAACATGCTCTTCCTCTTCTTCTTCGGAACGGAGCTGGAGCGGAGGGTGGGCGAGTCGAAGTTTCTCCAGATATTCATTATCTCCGGCCTTGTCGGAGCCATCGGCCAGATGGCGGTGGTGCCGACCGGCTACATGATGGGTGCGAGCGGCGCCCTCTTCGGCGTGATGGGCTGCCTCGCCGTGATCGCTCCGGAGATCAGGGTGCTCCTCTTCTTCGTTATACCCCTGAGCATAAGGGCGGCGGTGGTCCTCTTTGCGGTTCTCGACTTCGCCATGATGGGGTCTGGAGATAGCATAGCCCACATGGCTCACATAACAGGCCTTCTCGCGGGCCTCGCCTACGGAGGCATGCTAAAAGACCGTTATCGTTACAGGTACCGTTAAGCTCTTGTGGGGTGGGCGAAAAGCTGACCTGAATGGTTTCAGTCATTCGCGACTTGGAGGGGTTTGCCTCTTGAGAACGTGGTGGTAATCTGGGAGACGAGATCGGAATTATCGTGGGGGAGACGAGCGCCCTCGAGTTCAAGTTCCTGATCGCGGGGAAGGCGAGCAGGGGAAGTTACGTCAAGGTAAAAGACGGCTCAAAAGACTGGATCTTCGCCCAGGTGGTGGACGTGACCCGGTCCAACGTCGCCTACAGCCTCAGCATGATCGACGAGGAGAATCCCGAGGCAAAAGAGCGGGTTTTGGGCCTGGCCCGGGTGATCGGGGTTGCGTCGGGTGGAAAGCTGCAGATGCCCACAAACCCTCCCCGGCCTGGAGATCCCGTCGTGAGGGCCGACGCCGATTTGATAGAGAGGGCCCTTGGCCTCTCGAAGGGAAACCTCTACATCGGCCTACTCGAGGGGCACGACCTTAAGGTTAAGCTCGAAGCCGATTCCTTCGTCCAGAAGCACTGCAGCATTCTTGCCAAAACCGGTAGCGGAAAGTCCTACACCGCGGCGGTGGTCCTGGAGGAGCTTCTGGAGAAAGGCGTCGCCCTTCTGATAATCGATCCTCATGGCGAGTACGCCTCGATGAAGCAGAAGAACACCAAAGGGGATTTCGCCAAGTACGACGTTAAGCCGACGGGCTATGACGTGACGGTCTACTCTCCCGCAAACCAGGCAGACGCCCCCCATGCCGACCGGTACTTCCGCTTCAACGGCAAAAACATGACCGCCCGGGAGATCTCGGCGATGCTCCCCGAGGACGTGACAAACAGCCAGAAAGGTGTCCTCTACGAGGCGATAAAAATCCTCGGCGCCGACGGAAGCGACTACGAGCTCGAGGACGTGATCGTCCAGGCCGAGAAGGACACCAGCAAGGCCAAGTGGGGGCTCATCGGCCATCTCGAAGCCCTGGCGGAGCTGGGCATATTTTCTGGCAGGCCCACGGACCTGGGCGACCTCCTCCAGAGGGGGAAGGCCACCATCATCGACATGACCGGAGTTCCGCCAGACCTCCAGGGGATGATCGTCGCAAAGCTCCTCTCAGACTTATTCGAGGCGAGGAAGAGGAATCTCGTCAACCCCGGCATGGTGGTCGTGGAGGAGGCCCACAACTACATACCGGAAAGGGGCAGCGGAAAAGCCGCCAGCACCGCCATCATCAGGACGATCGCCGCTGAGGGCCGAAAGTTCGGCCTCGGCCTTCTCGTCATAAGCCAGAGGCCCGCCAGGGTCGACAAGAACGTGATATCCCAGTGCAACACCCAGATAATCCTCCGGGTCACCAACCCCAACGACCTCCGGGCCCTGAGCAAGGGGATCGAGGGGATGAGCTCCGAGCTTGAGGAGGACATAAAGAGGCTCCCGCCGGGAACGGCGATGCTGGTCAGCAACGAGATCGAGCATCCCGTCACCGTCAAGATAAGGCCCAGGAAAAGCAGGCACGGTGGGGTCAGCACCCCTATCGTCGGCGGCGAGAGGGCGAGGGCCGCGACCAAAGCCGACAAAGGGGCCAAATCGGCCAGCTCTCAGGCGAGAGGGGCAGAGACGAAGCCGGATGCCGGGCCGAAATACGAGAAGAAGGAGACTGGCGGCGGATTCCTCAGAAAGATCCTGGGAAAATGATCGTTTTTCATCAGTCCCGAATGCTGGTTCTTAATGCTGTTCTGATTCTGGATGCAGACTTATTTCTGAACGACTCCATCTTCAGGAGATCTCTGTTGGGCCCTTCATCTTCAGGAGGAGGATCGACGCCATGAACGCCGCCATCGCCCCGAAGATGAATGTCGCCTCGGCGTTCAGGTACTGCCAGAGGGCCCCTGCCACAAGTCCAGAGGCGAGGGCCGAAACCCCGACAGCACCGTAGTAGACCCCAAGGCCCGTCCCCCTGACGTCGGCGCGGCATAAGTCCGAGACGAAGGCCCGTTCCGCGCCGTCGACGATGGCGAAGACCAGGCCGTAGAGGGCGAAGAGGAGGACCAGTCCCGGCGCCGAGGAGACAAGGGCAAAACCGAGAGAGACCAGGGCGAAGAGGGAGTAGCCGACGGAGAGGACCTTCTTTCTTCCGACCCTGTCGGACCACGACCCGCTCGGGATCGAGAAGAGGGTGTAGACGAGGTTGAAGAGAACGTATAGGAGGAGGGGCGCGCCGATGGCCATTTTTCCAGAGAAGAACTCCTGGGCCCTCAGAATGAAGAACATGTAGCTGAAGTTGCCCAGGGCGAAGAGGGAGGCGATGGCGACGAAGGGGCCGAGGTCGGGCGAGAGGTTGGAGAAGCCGGGCCTAAGACAGCTGACCGGGGACTTGCTCCTCTCCTTGACGGGGATCAGGGGCAGAAGGGCTACGAAGGCGACGATCCCCGCCACGATGAAGATCATTCTGAAGTCCATTCCGCCCTGCCAGAGGAGGTAGGCGAGGACCGACCCGATCACGGCGCCCAAAGAGTCTAGGGCCCGATGGATGCCAAAGCCCCTGCCCCGCCCCTCACGGGCCGCGGACTCGGCGATGATGGCGTCCCGGGGCGCAGACCGTATACCCTTTCCCGACCGCTCCAGGGTCTTGAGGACGAAGACCTGCTGCCAGGTCAACGCCAAAGCGAGGAGGAGCTTTCCGACGGCAGAAATGCCGTAGCCTGTCGCGACGAGGGGCTTTCTTTTTCCAAGCCTGTCCGACCAGTACCCGGAGAGGACCTTGAGGAGGCTCGGAAGGCCGTCGGAAAGGCCCCCGATCAAGCCGACGGCAAGGCCGCCAGCGCCCAGGGACGATATGAAGAGGGGCAGTATCGGCTGGATTATCTCGCTGCTGGCGTCGTTTAGTAGGCTCACCAGGCCCAGGAGGTAGATGTTCCTCTTCTTGTCGTCCCCTCGGGGGGCTTCGGTCATGGATGCGGTGTAGGCTGGAAGACGGCAACAAAGTTTCGGTCGGAAGTTGTGTGTATGTTCTATATACCCCTCTCCAGATTTCACCATGATGGAATCACCTTTAAATCGATATAAATTGGATTAAACATTGAAATGAGATACTCAGTCAAAAACATTGAACGGGCAGCTTTCTTTTCAATACTATCCATCGTATATTGATGATTTCTCTTCAAATTCATCGAATTTTTAGCTATATTGAAGAAAATCTCGATTCTATATCTTATAAACTTGAAATATCCCCAATGATTCATTATTTTCTCAAAATCCCTCACAATAGAGTACCATTTGTGTAATTTATAATTATTTTTGAAAATATCTAACGGTGGGATCAGGTTGGAGATTATTCTCCTCAAATTCGTGTTTTTTCTTGGATAAATGGCAGGAATAAGAAAAAATCGATTAGTCAAACAGCGCACCCCGCTGCAAGCAGCGGGGCATATTCGCGCCGGTCATCAGCTATTCGAATTCTAACAAATTCATCTGCTTGTAACCTTCCTTCTCTTCGGGAGTTCCTTGTGTCTCAACA
>Ga0265594_1000871_pt1 | contig 24259 bp, 24 predicted proteins | sample saktaG_11_FD_190147 | JGI IMG/M metagenome (GOLD analysis project Ga0265594, IMG submission 190147) | Saline water microbial communities from Sakinaw Lake, British Columbia, Canada - sak_2011_5_24_80m | ecosystem: Environmental > Aquatic > Non-marine Saline and Alkaline > Saline ... | reverse complement strand
AAACTTCCATGGAAAAAGCCATACTGGCCAGAGGGCCAGGGCAGTTCCAAATCAGATCCGCAAACCGATTGAAGCTCTGCCCTCCATATTCTTAAGTTTTCTCGTGGTCAACTCAACGTTCTGGCCTCTGTACGGCGCGTTATCCCTCAGCATGAAGTAGACGATGCGAATCATCTCATGGGCGACGGCCACTATCGCCTTTCCTTTGCCTCCTCTACGAGAGACCTGCTTGTAGGCTCTACTGAATCTGGCGTCGTAGCGACGGGCATTATGAGCAGACTGAACCATCAGGGCAGCTACGCGCTTGTTCCCTTTACCTACGCGTCCGATGTGAGTCGTCTCTCCAGACTGACTGATTCTCGGCGCCAGGCCCGCCCAGGAGGAGATCTTCTTGTCATTGCTGAACCTATTAATGTCTCCGATCTCTGCGACGAGCAGACTTGCAGTAAAGTATCCGATTCCTGGTATGGTCATCAACAGCTTAACCTGGGAGTCATCAACGGCTATGGCCGCTATCTTGTCCTCCATCACACGGATCTGTTCATTGAAGGTCTCCAAGATGGCGAGCTGCCCTTTGATGATAGCATTATCCATGAATCCGAGATCCTGCTCCCTCAACCACGCGACCCACTTCTTGGTCCAAGAATTATAGGGGGATCGCAGAGTGTATTTGTCAAGGAGGCTATGTATCCGATTCTTAACCATCGTCCTCATTTTCACGAGATTCAGCCGGTGTCGCAGGAACTCCCTGCGGTTCCTTATCTCCTCTCCAGGAACGTAGCAGGTGAAGAGCATGTCGGCTCTCAGCAGCCTGGCAAGGATCTTGGCGTCGACCTTGTCGGTCTTATTCTTCGCCTCAGCAATCAACCGGGTCTTCCCTGGGTTGGACAGGGAGACATCGATGCCAAACTTCTCCAAAATGTCGTGGATCTGGATCCACAGGTTACCCGTGGACTCTACGACGGCCTTCACGTCGTCGCGGAAGGTGAGAAGTTTCAGGGCGAACTCCTTTATGTCCTCCTTCTTGTTCAAGAAGCGGATCTGGTCGAGCAGCTCTCCATCCTCGTCGAGGACTGCTGCCTGGCACATCTTTTTATGCACGTCTATTCCTACATACTTCACGGGGTTTCACCTTGGGTGGTTTGCAGACGGCATACTTCCATTCGGTCTCTAGGGACCAATCAGGTAGCCGCTTAGGATCTGGCCCATTCTTACGATCGGTCTCATTGTGGACCAGTTTTAAGCAGGGCCTTCCCCACCCATGAAACCCCCTACTTTTAGCAAGTAAACTTTTTCCATACCTTCTTACGAGTGTACGCGCAGGTTTCAACAACAAAACAATTTATGGTACCATTAATCAGCCTTGTTGATATGAAGCTACTGCCCAGCGTTTTACTGAGGAAAAATATGGGAGGTTAATCGTTGTTTCCGAGGATGCATGCCTGCCTTTTAGACCACTCATAAGAATTAAGCCATTGAACTGCTATAGCGTCTATTTTTTCCTCATTATTCCTAAACTGTGGGAAAAGAATGTGAACAATCTCATGCATGATAGAAAACATTAAATCTAAGATAAACCACGAAAAACTCTCTCTATGTTCAGAGACCCAAAAAGCGGTGCAGTATTTTTTATTCACATAAACTGTTGTTCCAAATATTGAGTGCCCTGTGGAAATAGGTATAGTCTTCACATATGTTAAGGCCGCCACCTCTTCGTTGTAAACCCATTCACATGTTATTTCATGATAAATACCTTCATCGATTAGGTCAAAATCTTTATGGGGCCTAAATAATTTTATAAAATAAAAATTTTCAATGTACATGCGCTTTTTCACATCATCTGTGATTGGCTGTACTGTTTTCCTCTGGTAATCTTATCACAACTTAGAGGACGTTGAAAATCCTTTTCTGTTCAGAGCAAAAACGGGACCTAAGCACCTTCTATCAGACAAATACTATTTGAGACGATCTCATCTTAATTCTAAATCTGTTCGTTAAAAGTACAATCACTTACCTATCTTGAGTGAGTTAACCTATTTACCTACCTAAGTTTCTGGGAAATATAACGTATATTATGGAGGTGATAACTATGAGTTATGTAATCTACATCAACTGGAATAAAAAACAGGGCATGATACACCGGTTCACTTGTCACCATGCAAAGAAACATGACAGACTGTGGAACGGGCTACCGTTGGTTGATAGCAACGGAGCGAGCTGGTGGGGTCCATACAACACTTATCAGGCAGCACGAGAGAAGGCCGACAAGATCAGCTTTAAAATATATAATTGCTCAAACTGCAATCCATAAGTGTGCACGTAAAAAGTTGTCAAACAGGTTCAAGCTACTAAAATTTATTTTTTTATTAAATCCAGTGCACACGTTTTTACCATATGGTTTTTATGTTATAGTATTCGGGGGTTTTTGCCTATGAAAATTAGTAATGTTTGTGGGGGGGTCATCGTCTTTTGCGGAGATGGGGAGTGTTGCCGGCCCTAGAGCAGGGGATGTGATTCTCCCGGGAGAAGGAAGTCCACCTGGTCGAACTAATGAAAGGGCACTTACGAGCCCCGCCCTGCAACGATTTCCCCGATATCCAGGATCACATATCTCCATTAGGTCCTTAGCCCTCCCCACCAAAATATGGAGAGCATCAATGCATAAATGTTACGAGCATATGCGTAGGAAGTTATGGTAGATTCAGATTTTCGTCTGACTTGGTTTTCCATCCGAGAAGCTGACATCCTCTAACGAGTTTCTTCCTCCTCAACCCTTAGTTCTTCGCTTATTTCTTTTACAGACTCTTTCACAGCCCTCAGTCTTATTTCTTTTATAAGGCTCACACCTTTACCCATTATTCCACCACCCGCGGATATTAGAACGACAGAGATCGCAAGAAACAAGGTTAAGTTGACTATTGAAAATGTTTTCTCTATTATTTCATTTATTTCAGCCGTGGAAATTGGAATTGGAATAACAATGGTTGTGTTGCCCATGGGGATGGTGATGTTATCAAGGGAAATGCTAGGAGTCTCAAGGATTTTTGGTATGGCGGAATTGCCTGTGAAAATTATGGAGATGCCAATATAGGTGGGGATGATTACCACGGCAAGTCCAAAGACAAGTAACAAGTATCCAACAATTTTCTCTGGCTTTTCAATCTTCGATACCATATTTCCCATTCACTCAATCTCCCTTTGATCTTAATGCTTTTTATAGCTCCCCATATAGAGCTACGCATCTTAATGACGCTCATCACCGCTTAAAGATTGCTAGCGTTCGCGAGTTTTCTTTATTGTGAATTTCTTCATTTTTTCATCTATGTTTTCTTCGGGTTTAATGCTCGGTGTGAACTCTTTTTTAGATTCGCGTTTTTTCTCATCTTCGGTCAATTTAACTCACCTTTCAGCTAAGTTCCTCGAGCGTGAAAACGCCGTTCATAAGGTACGCCCTCACGTGGCTTATCATTTTCCGGTTATATTCCTTGGCTGACGATATGACTTAAATAATAAAGTATAGGTCAAGACGGGGGTAAGGCAAGATGAGTGATGAAAACCCTCAACACTGGAGTTTAGAAACATGCGCCGATAAGCTGAGGGAGAGCGAAAAAGCGGAGGAGATCAACGAGCTGATCATGGACCTCCGGGGAACCGTTTTCCATAAACTACAGGAAATGGGCAAGTTCGACGACACCGTAGAAGGTTCGGACGCCCAGGTGTTGGTCGACATGGTTATAGGGAGACTGATGGGGGCTCTTTGATGGGTTCTAAGTGCCGGGAATGTATCTATGCGAAGGGTAAAGACGACGGCCTGATGCATAGCCCCGGAGATAAGCCGGGGGACGCGATCATCTGCACCAACGCTGAATACCTCCGCGAATCTGGTTACGAGGTAGAGAAGGATCCAAAATACGGGTATGGCGCCCTCGTCTATAGGATAGAAGTAATTGAAGACGAAGACGGTGTCTGCGAAGCCGGTGTACCCCAGTGAAACAGGTTAATCGGATCTGGGTCTAGGCAGCCACCACGACCGTCGTAGCTGGTTGGGGAAAGTGTCAACGTTTTGACAGTATATTAGGGGTCTCGACGCGTCGAGTATTATCCGTCCTTGTCCTTCCCTATGGCGATTCCTCTGGGGGTTTATGATAATATTCTGCGTACACAAAGTATTATTAAATGTCAATTGTTGAGGTGAAGCGGTGGACCCGGATTCTACGAAGCACTTTCGAGACCCTGCGCGCGCAGCTACTCTTTGAATAAAAGATCATAGTCATCCAAGACCTCATAGACCTTTGCAACGGACTCAATGACCATTTCCTCGCTTTTAGCACCCGTGCAGACAAGCTTACCGGACGCAAAGAGGAGAAGAACCGTCTTAGGGTCACTCATCCGGTAGATGAGGCCGGGGAACTGCTATGGCTTCAATGGGGTCATGGATTTTCATCCATGGATAGAACCCAATCATCTGTCCCTACGGGTATCCAGTCCACGCTTCAATGGGGCCATGGATTTTCATCCATGGATAGCCGGGTCACGTCTCGCGAGATCACGGATCCGTTCTGGCTTCAATGGGGCCATGGATTTTCATCCATGGATACACTGTCCTGAGTCGTATCCGTCGGGGAATTCTAGGTAGCTTCAATGGGGTCATGGACTTTCATCCATGGATACACTGTCCTGAGTCGTATCCGTCGGGGAATTCTAGGTAGCTTCAATGGGGTCATGGACTTTCATCCATGAATAGATGAATGTCGTGTCCTTCTTCAGGATGAAGGCGTTATCACTTCAATGGGACCACGGCTGTTCGACCGTGGAGAGCGAAAAGCTGGATATTGGACAGGAGATGTGTGACGCACTTCAATGGGGCCGCAGCTAAACAGCCGTGGATACAAAGAAGAGTACAACATAGAAGAACCATGGAATCTCGCGCTTCAATGGGGCCATGGATTTTCATCCATGGATAGAGCGGGTTTATCCATCCATTACAACTATACATAATACTTTTCCTCCGTCTTAACATCCTACCTGTAGAACCCATCCCTCTAATAATGATCATTAATCACACCTCAGAAATATGTTTCCTACCGAATCGTGAAAACAGGAAAACGCAGAAACACTCTAAACAAGTACCTAAAAAACAACAATAAACATAGGGAAAAACTTGTTAACAGTAAAAAACAAATAACCAGCTAAACAACCAGCCTACATAAATTGTCGAGCAGACACAACAGTTTTCACACCACACCCTTACTCGAAATCAAACAATAACCGCGCCACGTTTTCGTCTCTCATCTTTCTTCCCCAGAAAAATGATCCTACCCTCCACTGACCCATCAACTGGACCAAGATCCACGATAAAAACACGGTCCTCAACGTGATTAATAACCTCCTCAATAGCAGCAACAAGCTCAACCCTACCCCGCCTACTCAAGTCACACCTAAACACCGAGTAGTGCAAGCCCTCACCAAAACCCTTTAGCACCCTATTTATCAACCTAAGCCTCTTAGAGTCAGAGACATCATAACTCACCAAATAATAGTGCAGAACCAATAAATCACCTCGTGACAAAAGCGGGATAACTCTCAATCTCCCCAGACAGGACACGGCTAAGCAGCCTAGCCTGAACCTCCAAGATACGCCTATAACTAACAGAATACCCAAAAACAGGGTGCCTAACCTTCATACTCATCCTACGTTCATAGACACTCAACAGTTTCTTCTTAGCCTTAGGTTTAATGGACACACCTAGACCGGTATAGATGAAATCATCCACCTTCACCTGACCACTGTTAAAAAGACGCAGCATTACCGAGTCAGCGATAATAGGCCTAAACTCCTCCATTAGGTCCAGCGCCAAAGCAGGGCGACCATACCTCGGCCTATGGAAAAAACCGAGATAAGGGTCAAACCCGACGGCAAGTAGAGTCACAAACAACTCCTTCACCAAAACACCGTAAATGTAGGAGAGGACGGCGTTCACCGGGTCCTTCGGCGGGCGTCTGTTCCTGCCATCAAACAAGAAACCGTGGTCCTCCTTCAACATGCTGTTAAACCGGGAAAAATAGAGCTGAGCAGCCGCGCCTTCAAGACCTAGAAGCACCTCCACAGTATCCGCCGCTTCAACCCGTTTAACGAGACGAGAAAACCGTCCAAGAACCTTTCTACCTACCTCATCATCGTTACGCCTAACTAGAGTACGGCAGTTTCGGATCTTCCCGCTCACAAACTGTTTAGCCAATTCCAGCGATTGCATAGGGTCAAAAGCAGTCTGGTACTGCCTGATCCTGAGCTCGACATTCTTGCTCACGTTCCCAATAGATACTCCTTGGAACCATCCTCCATACGAGAAAAAGCAGACAGGCACGCCAAGCCCCATCAGTTTTTTCATAGTGTGGAGAGACAGATACGAGTTCCCGTATACAGAAAGCTGGGAGACCTCACGGAAAGGAACACTCTGCACCACCTCCTCGTCTCTAGAAATCTGGATACGCTCCCCCTTACTACGGATACTGAAACCATGCCCAACAGCGTATACCGGGTAAAAGTCATCCCTACCGGGGTAGAGGTTCCTCACCCTCGCCACTTCGCTCCTTAAGGTATTCACCTCATCGGGGAGACAGACCCCCACCAGTGAACACCTGTAGCATTTAGGGCTATCAACCAGAGGAGGTGGGACATTCCCCTTCTCAGCCATAACCCGTAACTCGGCTATCAGCTCTCTTGTCCGAGCCACCAGCTCCTCATCAAAGGAAACCACCACCCGTTTCTTAGAACCTGTAAAATAGAGGACTCCCTCGTTGCACGTGTAGCCGTTCTCTCTCAGGAGAAGACCTTGAGCACAGACTTGGACCCGCTCAGGCTCGTACGCCCCGTCGGGAACATCAGGGATACGGCCCCGCTTATAGTCAACCGGCACAACCTTACCATCCCTACCTTCAAGAAGGTCTATACGTGCAATAACTCCGGTCTCGACACCCGATAAATACACTGAACTGGAGTGAAACGACTCAAACGCGTCCTCGGAGGCTTGTCCCTTCTCCTTGTCAACACGGCGGTGCCTGTACCTTCCTTCAACAGTATCAGCGCTATCTACGAAGTCACCCTGAACCCACTCGATGAAACATAGACGCGGACAATAGGCGAACTCGTTCAACATACGAACTGGGATTAAACGAGGAACACCATCACGTTCCCCAGCGGTACCACTTTTATCCATTATAAATCTAATAATCGGTATACGCCCGACGCATCAAACCAATTATCACCTGCATCAGAGCGAAACCCATCCCTCTGGTAGGACGGAGCCGCACCGGTACGGGGCCTATCCCAGACAGTAAAAAGATACGATAACAGGTTAAATAAACTAACCAATTAAAAGCTCTAAACACCTCTCCTAAACAACCCCAAACCATAATGGCACCCATACCCCAAAGCCAGTGGGCCACTAACCGGCTCCTTGAACCTCACCTCGAAGCCAAAACCCTTACCGATAACCGGCTTAGACACGCCCCGCGTATACCGCTTGAACTCTATCCACCTACTAGTAAACCCAGAACGACGATACTCGGGAACACAGACAACCCCGGTCACCTCCGGGAGCCCACGTCTCTTACATGAGAGAAGTAGCTGAGCGACAGGTCCATCCTGCTGCAGCGCCGAAAGGTCAGGCAGAACACCGTAATCCAACAGCAAGTGTTCACGTGTAGGGTACGTTCCTAATCGTTCAGGCGTCCCTATCTCCAAGCCTGAGGGCGCTGGAATAGTCCTCCAACGTCCACCGGTCGTCAACTTGGGGTACCGCGTCAAAAGGAAAGGCGTCTCAGACACCCATGTATCCGAGGAGCCGAACAGCCCACCCCCAATCGAAGAGTCCGATTCCTCCTGCATTCCCAGCAGCATGAGCCGGAGCTCCCCGCTCAGACCATAACCATAAAGCCGATCCAACCCGCCCAACGCCGCCCTGTGCTCACCATCAAAGCCCATAGGAGCATACAGTGTCAAGTGGTCAAGCCTCCCGTCTCCGTCCTCATCACTCGGAAGATAAAACGCGTGACCATGCCCCTTCAGAGGTTTACCCTCAGAGTTCTTACCTGAAAGAACATCTGACTTCTTCTCAAGAGAACCCCCATAGACACTCATAGCGGCTACTCTGGCGACAGAGGCAACGGTGAACGTGTCCAATACCCGGGGTAACACATTGCCATCGATTAAATACCGAATCACCTTCGCAGGCGTTTCAGAGGCCGCTGAAAAAACAGGCTTAACCACTGGCTCAAAACAGTCCCGTGGACGAGCATACTCCACCCACACAGACCCAGGAGGATCGATGCGACCTAACTCCTCACGTAATGTAACGGTGCGGACAAGAAGAGGATGACTCTCATTGAGAGGCAGAGCCCTATCAAGATTCTTGCTAGGAAGAAGAACAGAAACTGATTCATAATCCACCTCAACTGACTCAGCTTCCACTGGGACCACGTTGAAACTAGACGCCCCCTTTTCACTTTCCTCAGAATATTTAACCCCATCCTCCATCAGATCCATACTGCACCAGGACTCTGACCTACCCAGATACGATATGTTCCTCAGAAGTGCACCCAGCACCGTTTTATGGTCTTTGTCTAAATCAGCGTCAGGCCAACAAACAATAACAGGATCATTCTTTGAGACGGTCACGAAGGTGTTAAACACCATAGTCCGTGATGCGTCTCTAATCGATGACCATTGTTTGTCCCAAGGCATAAAGTGCCTGGTATGCGCCAAAGAAGCAGATGGGAGTTTAAACAGGGGAGGTTGATATAGCTCGGATAAGATTAGCCTAACCTTCTCTTCCTCAACCATAGGCATAGTTCTCTTCCAGGAAGAGATCAATGCACGGAGGATTCTCCACGGGGAAGGAGGCCACTCTGGCACGCCGTCGTTTACATGTCTTCCCCATGGGGTCGCATGGTAGCGCCCTGCTAGCAGGCGGATGGATAGAGTTATCATGCCTATTCCTTGTACTCGATTACAGTTACTGGAGGATCAGCGAAGTACCCCTTAGACCTCAGAGTCTCAATGGATGCAACTAGTTGTTTTTCTAGCTCAGCCAGTTCTGGGATTTCAACACCCTCGATGTTAGTTACTTTCAGTTCACTTACAGTTTTCAAGTCACAGGCGGTTCTTAGCCGGAGCCCTTCACGCAGGAACCTTCTGATCTTGTAAAGTGAGAAGATGATTAGGAATTCTTCAACGTCGTCTCCTAGGCCAAAGCCTCTGACTCCTGCAAGATCCAAGTTAAAATATGTTGTAATTTTCTCTGCAGTGTACTCTGTTCTACTATAAGGTACGTTCCCTAGGCCCTCTTTAAGAGAAGGCTGAACCCTGCTGAACTTTACGCCTCCGCTTTGAGCTGGAAGCATCCCCTCAGCCTCAATAAACGCAGAGAGCATTCGGGGCAACCTGAGCCGTCCGTCAATCTCCTCAAGGAACACCCCATGTATGAGACAATTAGGATCATACTTTAACAGAATCGAATAAAATTTCTTGAAATCGATAGGCTTCTTCTTATCAGTATCAAGCTCGCTGATTACCTTCTCCTTAAACTGACCTTTCTTCCCTGTAATATACTCCGAATTGATCCTATGCGCTTCCAGAAGCGAGTTAGTAAACGCACCTTTCCCTAAATCAACGTGAATATATGGTACACCGTTTAACGGCTCAACAAGCTTATTGTTTACCTGATCCCAGCAAACCTGTTCCAGTCTATTCGCCATAGACTGATTGGACTCCAATAAGATCATCTGTTTTCCATCAGGAGTAGTATACTCCGCAGCTCCCAAGTCAGGAAACCCAGTAGGTTGAAAACGGTCACCTTGAACAGGCTTCAGGCCAACCTCCAATAAAAGTCTGGGCTCATTAATCATCATTTCTAAGAACTTCATCTTAACCACTTCAAACAGCTTTAAATTAATCTAATACTACTTAGCTTTTATCATATTTAAAAAAGTAAAATTAGTTTTTGGGGGAAAAAAGGACACTCTTAGCTAAGGTATCGATCTCCCAAACAGGAATCAGTAAGGACGCAGCTAGACGTTTAGAATCCAATGATCCTGTGTGGAACACCTCTCCTAGACCTGCTCCGACGGGTCTAAGTCCCGAAGACGTTAATCGTTGAACTGCCTTTCTGTTAACCTCTTGGATTCGCCCAGCCTTTAACAGAGTTAGAACATCAGGCACATTAGGCACTCGAGTACCCGACTCGTCCTTGGCGTATTCCCACCGTGATTTATCAAAACTGTAAGTCAAACTCTGGGGGAGATACAGAAGTTTAAGCAAGGAATACAATCTAGGCATCTCAGGAACCCGCCTCCAAGCCCACTCAGGCGCGTGTCGCTTGTACTTATATAAATGCCACTTCACAGTTGAAAGAGCCCAAACCAGATCATTGATCTTTTTATCGTCAACGTTTCCCTTAATAAACGGATAGACATCAGCTAACCCTACGGAGACTCTTCCATGAAGAGGTAAAAATTCTGATTTCTTTCTTGAACCCTCCAAAAGCCTTCTCTTTAGAACAGCAGTGAGATTATCTGATAATTCACCTCTGCCCCAGACTACAAAACTATTATTCTTACTCCAGTTAACCGGGCTTCTCTCTCTCACCCATTCAATGGGCTCCATCTGCACACGAATAGGACCAATACCTGCATCCACGATAGAGCCAATAGAGCAAGCAAGACGGTACTCTGCAGAACCGTCATCACAAGCCCTGACCCACATAGGTGAGAGACTAAGAGGACGAACATGCTCCTTGACTCCCGCACCAGAAATGCCCTGCTCAGCTCTTCCTAGACAAAGTAAAACCTCTTGAAGCCGTCTCTTGTCTCCTTGTCTACAGTAAGAAGAAATAGCTGACTCTATGCTTCTAAGATGAACGCCGTACCCTTTGGCTGCATTATCCTGAGAACAGGCTCTATGAAGCTCTCTCAACCATCTATCAATATCATTAAACAGATCAATATTTTCAACAGGCTTCCTGTATGTCCGAACAGACCCAAGGTTTATGGCTGTATGATAATTGTCTCCACCCACTCTTCCTTTTACGATACCGTACCTTTGAAACGAGTCGATACCACGATCAACGCCCAGGGAAGCTATGGAGCGCAAAAAGTCAACTCCATCGAGGGCTTGACGGCCAGCTAACTCAGCGCGCCCCTCAGAGAAAATCATCTCCAATGGCTTGAGAGATGTACGCGCGTTCCATACTGGTAGCCATATCTCTTTTTGCCCTGTTTCCTTAGAGACAATGGTTGACCTGTTATCATAGGAGACCCTGGATGTGAACGGGAATGCTGCTCCTCTTCTCCCTAGCTTTGACCCTACACGACTGCATAATGCTCCTTTGAATAGAGTAAGCCCCTCAAGAATGAAGATCAAGTCCCATGGGTTCCTCAAGGCATCCGCCTCAAAACCCTCGTAAGCATTAGGTCCTCCGACATAGCCTGATGAGAAAAGACCAATAGAGTCCCCTCTTATCGCCATGTTTTTACCAGAATACTCTGAGAAAAGAGATGCCCGGCATGAAGCAGTTGAATCAAAATCCTTGTAACTACCCTTAAGGTCTCGTTGCTCTGAAAAATCAGGCAAACAAAGCCATAGACACTGCATATAATTACTGCCAAAATGCAGATTCCCATCATTACCGCCGCCACTACCTAGAATCGTGTTAGTGAATATCCGGTCCTCTTCAATGATAGCTGCTACGTCTATGAAGTTGACCATTTTGTCGGGTAACCAAGACCTGAGTAATCCCATAAACTGGGCTTTCTTTTCTTTACATGTGGAACTCGACCCTGCAATTTCTTTCTTAGATAAACCTAGTTCCTCTATCATGTCAAGACATTTTTCCAAGCTAAACCGGTACTCAACAAACCTATGCGAGTTTGATGCAAGGAAAGCTTCGATGATTTTCCCTTTTGAAGGTGGCTTCTTAAACGGCCCAGGGTCTCCACGTCGATCGACTTCAAAGAAATCGCTTCCGCTCCAAGGTATCACGACGGGTGTAGGTAAATACTGATTAAAGAAAAAATCGATAATCGCATCCGTACTACGTTTTTCATTGAAGCACAAATATGGTGTTAAACCCTCCCAATACATCCTAGCATTCGAGTCAAGTTGCTCAGAAACAACCTTGAAGACTCCAAGAGCCTTAAGGTAACCAGCAAACGTAGAATAATTACACCCGTCAAGAGCTATTTTGTTCATCACTCAGCTCCTCCTTGAGCTTCTTTGATGCTTGCCCTCCAGTCAGCTATCCTAGTAACTGCCTCCAGGTACCCTAACCTGAAGGGGCCTATCATGGACATGTCTCTGAGACGTGTAGCTAGTTCCATCCAAGGGATACCTCCATCTTCGGTTAAACCCAACTCCATTACATCTAATGTTAACCGCGTCTCAGGAACACTCCTGCCTTCTGAAAGTTCGACACGTGGAACGGTGTCGCCTTCCCATATACCACGAGCAAAGCGAACGCCCTCATGGATTCTTGAATCCATATTCCATGGAAGGTACTCTCCGGGCAGGGATCTTATTGAACATCTTACTTTTCCGTGATGGCTTGCTACGAGATAGGCAACAAGGTCTTTCATCTGCTCAGACGCTAATTTCAGAATGTCTCTGTTAGCTAATAGCATCAGCGCTGAGGCCAGTTCATGCCGGAAATATCTTCGACCATATCTGAACTGTCCTTTTCCACCTGCTTTTCCCCAGATATAGTGTTGTTTTTTCTCCTTTTCCGCTTCGTTATTCAAAGTGTTTAAAGCCGCTTCTTGAAACACAGGATGAGCTTTTCCTACATCATGATATCTGGCTGCCTCAAGAAGTGCATCCTTAAAATCAGATGCCCCCGATTCACGTAGATTCTTAATGAGTGCATCCATTTCATATTCCGCATCAATCGAGTGCTGGGTTAACGTGACCCAAGTATCTGAAGCACTGTAAGGGTCGTCTCCAATGGACTCGTTTATGAGATTTTCATCAGTAAGCAAAGGTTCCACTGGGAGTGTAGAATCCATATGCCATCCAAGCTCTTTATCGTATCCACCCATATTACAGTGGACGAGGAATACCTGTCCAGGATATACCTGTCCTTGACTAGGTTTTGACCAGTTTTCCTTAAGGTGATCCCAGACCCAAACCTTGTGCTTTTTCTGGAACTCATTAAAAGAGCCTATTGGGGCCGAGCATAACTCATCCCTATTTGCTCTAGGCAATTCCTTCGGTGGACACTCCGGGGGCTTTGTAGATTCACCCCATCGTCTCCAGTAAACCTGTACGTCAGCGTCTCTTGAATCCCTAATGAAACGCGATACATCCACATCGTTTCCCGAAAGGTCAGGCGTAGTATCGAAAAGCTCCAGCAAGTCCTTTCTTCTGAGTACGTACTTGTGCTGATACCCGAGTTTAGGCCCGCATTCATCGATGGTTTTCAGGGAGACGGACTCAAGCTGGTCCAACGTGTCCCTCGCTTCTTCGAATTCTTCAGCCGTATACGGGAGGGCCAGGCTCTCATCGTTTTTCCATCCAATATCAACCCATGCCGCCCTCGGCTCAGCGCATTCCCCGTACCTGTTGAGCCGCCCAAACCTCTGAACCATACTCGCCCACGGCGCTAGCTCTGTTACCACGGTGCTGGAGGAGATGTCTACGCCAGCCTCAACCACCTGGGTGGACACGATTATCCTTCCATTCTCTGGAAAACCCGAGCTACCGGGGATCTCGGCTAAGAGCCTGTTCAGTTTCACCCTTTCTACTGGCCTGAATCTTGAATGGATGAGAATAATATCAGGAGAATTGCCTTCGGCTGAGCTTTTCTTTTTCAGAGCCCTGTAGACGTTTTGAGCCCTATCAACGGTGTTTACCATAACGAGGGTGATGCCTTGTTTCTGGTGATGCTTGAGTGTATCCTCGGATAGGGCCTCCGCGTAGTCCATAATCTCGCGTTTCCCCTTTTTATCAAGGAAGACCCCTGCTTTTTCAAGGGGCTTAGCGGCATTGTACCTCTTTCTCAGCGTCTCAACACTGTAGTCATCCTCGCCCAGGTAGAGGGTTTCGTGGCTTACCGGCGGTTTATGGTCCACGGTTTCCAGCCATTCAGGTTCACACGTGGCGCTCATCCAGATGGTTTGGCTCGTTGAGATAGTGCCATAGATCTTTCGTAGTGCTTCTAGCTGGGCGGAGGTGGAGAAGCCGTTACCCATCAGCTGCACCTCATCCATGACCCATAGACAGTCATTGTTTAACAAGCCGTACTGGATTGGCCACCTGAACCTGCTCATAGCGTATCCCCTATTCAGTGCTCTCGATAGGAGCATGTCCTGTGTGCCGACGATTATCTGGTCGTTCTCCGGGTAGAGGTCCCAGTCTTTCTCGTGTTCCCCACCCATGAGCTTGTAAACTGACACTCCCCTCCTGGGGCTGCTTCCGAGAGTTTTTGGCTCTGGGTCATAGTCTTCGAGTATCTTTTCGCCGTCTCTTTGGCCCCAGGACGTCGTTCCGTTGAGGATGCCAAGGCGGTCCAGCCATTTTATGATGTTCTCGTATGTCTGTTCAACGAGGACCCGCATGGGAAGACAGTATACCAGTCTCCGCGGAGTCCCGAAACTAGGCCCTTGAGGGGAGCAGCATCTATTCCAAACCCAAGCAAGTACGACTGAAGCTGTTTTTCCTGCTCCTGTCGGTATTTTTAGTAGTTTGGTTCCAAGTAGGTTCTCCGCTAGCATTTTCTGGTATGGAAATGGGATGAACCCTGTTGCGTCAAAGAACATCTCCTCGTAATGCTGGTATCGCTCAGACTCCTTCAATTCCACTTGCTCACCCAGTTAACATTCAATATCTTATTTAGTTACAATATAAAATGACTGATTGCTAGAAATTGTTCCTTTATTAAATATTTTCAAAGATTACTTTACTCGTAATTAGAGAAATATATGAACTTTATATCTTCTATCTGGAAAAGGTCTAGGAATGCGGTCATTAACGTCATTAGTATCATAGCTTTCAAGGCCTCCTTTCCGGATATGAGTGACGCTACTGAGGCTATTGATCCTATTCCGAGAGCTTCACCACCACACGGCAACCTTCAGGATACGCCCCAAGAAAAGGGGGGCAAGATACTCCAAGATAAAAGGAGAAGACGCGAAAACCAGACGCCCAATAAAGGTATTCCGGTACGGAAAAAAGTATTCGATAGGCTCCCTCGAGGTGGTCCCCTACGAGGTGGACCACAGCCTCTCCGGGGCAACCGCTTACCTCATCCACACCACCGAGGGCACCATCCTGTACACAGACGACCTCCGGTTCCACGGCTACAAGACCATGGCAACCGAACGAATGGTAGAAGCCGCAACGGAAGAGGACATCGCCGTTCTCATCACCGAGGGGACTCGAGTGGATGAAAAAGCTGGGAACACCGAGGAAGACGTGCTCAAAAAGGCGGCCGAATTCGTCTCAACTGTACCCGGCCTAGTAGCGGTTAACTTTCCAGCCCAAGACCTGACTCGACTCAAGACTTTTCACAGGATAGCCCGGAGCATCGGCAGGAAACTCGTTCTGAGCTTCAAACACGCCTACCTGCTGGAAAAGTTCTCCGCCCTCGGCGGCGACGAGTACCCTTCAATAGACGATCCTCACATATGCTTCTACGAGGACAGGAAGGGGTGGGGCTTCACCAAACGCGGCCGAGACCACACCCGCACCGTCTTCGTGGATCGCGAGTACACGCTATGGAAACCGCCAATCGTCTATCTTTTAATATATTAGAACTAATATATTCTTTTAGTTTTTTGGATAGCTTAATGGTTTTTGGACACCAATTGCGTACTACAGTATTGTAGGAAACATTGATCGCGGCTGCTACATTTTTTATTCTCTCTGAGGAGCAGCTCCTCTATTCCACGTGGAGTAAGAATGGTACCATTTAATTTAGAGATTTATAATTATTTTCAATATTGAAATTGCTAATAATGTCAGAAACCAGCCCTGGGGAAATGCTGACAAGATGTCAGCATTATCCAGGCTTAACATCCCTGACGCTGTACACCAAAAACTGAGACCCTACCCAAATATTTGGGGAACCTTCTCAAGACCGCCAAGTCTCTGTCTCTCCTTGGCTCTAGTTCTTTCAATCTTGATGAGAGGTAGGGCGTTTTCGACGCGGTGGTATGGCGTGGTGTCTATTGATCTGGCTTCTTATGTCGTCGGGCGCCGGAGTCCGTTGCTCCTCGACGGAGGCGCTCGCCAGGGCCTTCGCCATCGAGAAGAAGCCTGACAAGCAAATTAAACTAGTTTAATTCACTTATCGAAGGCGAAGCCGAAGCCCACCAAACCCTAGATTATCGGATTTGGCGAAATTGCCAAAACTGATAAAATCTCTCCTTGGACCCGGTTTTAGGGATCAACTTTAATTTTGTCGGTTTCCGATACTCCTAATGTTTTCAGGTTTTACCTCTCTGTGAGGATCTGGGAAACATTAATTTTGTCAGTTTCTGACACTCCTAATGTTTTCAGTATTTCACCGATCTCTCTTTGGCTCATGTTGAAGAGCGCACCTATCTCCGTCTGCGTCAAACACTCTATGAAACGTTCCTTGAGAATTTGTTTGATACTAGTTTTGTCGGTTTCCGACACTCCTAGTATCTTAAGTATTTGACTAACCCGAGCTGCTCAAAGCGTTCTAAACGAAGTAACGTGTTTTTCGTCGGACTCGAGGAGGCTGTCGCCCGGGCGACACTCACGCCTAGGCACCTGAGGGCCCTCGCCAGCCTACCCAACAAGGACCAGGAGGAGATCACTCGATCAGTGATCGGTCAGGGACTCACCGTCAGAGACGTCGAGGAAGAGGTCCGGAAGCGGAAAGAGAAACTGGAGAAGCAGATGCACTTCATCCGAATCAGGATTCTATCCAGGGAGGACCATGCAGAATGTCCCCGCTGATCCACATGCCCTCGAGGGCGACGCCGCCAGCCTCAGGCCTCCGGCGCAGCTGAGGATCCTGCTCGCCAGCAGCTCTGCGGAGCCCTCATGGGCGTCACCATGATGACCGCGGTCACCATCTACGCCGTCGACGCCCGATTTTATCAGTTTCACCAAGACTGTTAAACCCGATATTTTTCTAGCAGGAGGGATTTTATCAGTTTTAAAAGATCTTCTAAATCCGCTAATTGGAGAACGTCACGCTCCCTGAAAATGGAGGTAAAACACATAATGAGTTTTAATTGATATATCGGTTTTTACGTTGGGCTTAACCTTATTTAAGCCCAATGGGGCGTTCTTGTTCTCAAACAGTGCATATTTTGGCTCCTCAGGGAACGTGAACGCTTTAAATAGGCTGCCCCATAGGAAATCATGGTATGAGTGTCATAACGGGTTACGGCGAGAAGCTTGGGAGGACTCCCTCGATCGACGGCGACCAGGACGTAGAGGTTCATCAAGTCCCTTCGATGGAAGACCAGGTAGTAGTTCATGGACAGAAGGTTCCTGTTATCAGGTTGCCACCCACACCCCTGTTTTTGAAGGAGTCGAAGATACATGACTCTTCGCTTAGAGGGAGGGGCGTCGTGGCCGTCCCCGGGGACGCAGCTCCTCAGCCGCCGGTGGCTAGGACTCCATACATGGTCATGGCCCCGATCCATGACCGGGCACCTCGACCCTCTTTCGTAGTCAACCTGGGCGACGTGAATTATCGTCCAGTGCAGCAGCTTCCCTGGTTGGGCCCCACACCCATAGCGGTCGGCGGCGGCCGCAAACGCTACCATGTATCGGCGGGCCCCGAGGCCTATTACAGCCTCCCTGCGTCCGTCATCCATGGGGTTCGCCACGAAGAACCGGAGCCAGAGACCTACGTGGTTTTTAGCAGCCCACCAATCAACGCACCAATCCATGACTACAGCCGTCTCATTGCCTTGTGATAGCGCCCTCTCAAACACCGTAGAAACGTAGAAAACATAGAAAACGTAGAAAAACACCCTTCAAACCCGGCTGCCAGGTCAGTGAAATGGAGTTTGCAGGAAGATGGGACGTCTCCCTGCGTGGACTCTGCCGGCTCGGGATTCCGAGTTTTACTTTACACCGGTAAATCCTAGGTTCGGGGTCTAGGAGAACCCCTCGCCATGGACTGCTCGTCCTCGGGCATTAAAAACGATTTTTGCAGGGAGGTTGAACCAGAACATGGCTAAGGTGCCTGCGCTTCCTCCCTGCGGTGAGCCTCAACGCCACGGGTTTCCGTTTTTTACTTCACAGCTTTGGGCTCGTAGGCCCCGCCGCTATAGAGCCGGCGTGACCATGGATTCATTATATTGCAGGCTTTTAAACTAGGCTTTAAGCATCCACCGGTTTAACCGTTCGCCGCCTTTTAATGGTTCTTTTCACCATTCACCCGTTTTTTGGGCGTCATTTTTATTAGGAACGGCATCGTTCTTCTGTTCAGGGACTGTTTTGACGGAGAACATGGCTTTAAGGGCTGCAAACTTATACGCCGCAGGAGACAGCTTCGGAAAGATCGGCGAGGAATTGTCGATATCTAAGTCGAGGGTCGGCGATTTGATTCGCAAGGGAATCTTCGACCTCGCCAATCATGACATAGAACCCGACGAGGCCCCAGACGATGATCCTAGCGTTCAGATGGAGGGTGAACAGGAGAATGACCCTGAGAACGCAGACCCAGGTTTTTCTGCCTATGAGGACAGTCAAGCTTTAAATGGGATGTTGGAGAAGACCATCCTTATCCAGGCTACACCCCTCTTTAAAAAAGTGTTATTAAACAGTAAAGTTTTCTTACAGCATGAATATTTTCAGAAATACTTAGAGTATGAGGGCGATGTAGGAGATTTGCTTGTGGAGGCTCTGGATTTTTATTGGAAGGAGATGGGATTCACAATTAAGATAACGCATGACTCGGTGATGTGATGGTAAAACAGGATAAAGATAAGACGGCTTCGAGGAAGAAGACGGTATACGAGCTTGTTGGGGAGCGGCGTCCCCCGTTTAGGCGGGGCGTGGACCCGTTAGACGACCTACTTTTAGACGAAGAGATAGAGCTCAGCCGCGAGGTCAAAAGGGTTCGTCTCGAAGAGATCGTCATGAGGAAGAGAAAGGAGTTGGAGAAGATGAAGCAAGGCCAAGATATGGACCTAGGTCCAATGCCCAGCAACGCCGATTTTCTGAACATGGCTCGATTCATGTCAGAATTGTCCCCGGAGGAGGCGCAGCGTGTGAGAAGCGCATACACCTTCTTCAAGCTGGCGGAGAAAGGAGGCGGCGGCGGGATGACGCTTCTACCCATGCTGCTGAACTACGCCAAGACGAACCCGGGCTCAAGCGAGGGCCAGCTGGTGAACTACCTACGGTTGATGGACACGCAATTCACCAAAGGAGTCGAGCTAGCTAAGAACATGACCCCCGCAAAGGCAGATGCCAGCGCCATGGAGTTCCTGAAGCTTATGAAAGATTTAGTTGTCGAAGGTGTTCGGAACCCCGTTCTGCAGGCAATCGAAAAGTCTCGACCCTCCCCGGGTGTCTTCGAACAGATTTTGACCCAGCCTGAACTATGGAATCGAGCCAAGGAGATAGGAATGTTCGGCGGAGGTTCAAACGCTGCCGCCAGTCAAATTGATCTGGAGATCGAGAAACTGAGGGGAGAAAGGCAGCTATCGATCACGAAGATGGAGCTTGAAATGCGGCGGGATGAACTGAAAAGGCAGGATGAAGATCGTCGAACTGATAATTTGATAGCGTTCATGGGACCACTGGCTGCGGCGTTTGCTGCGCCCACAGCTCAGCGGATGAAAGGCCTCGGTCAACAGCAGGCAGCCACCCATAACCCCACATTCACATATCCCGCCCCACCCGCTGCAGCTCCTCCGCCGAGTGTAAACCTCAGGTGCAGCTGTGGCTATGAAGGAACAATGCCCAGAACGGATCCACCGCGGGCGACGATCCCATGCCCCTCCTGCGGGGCACCATTGAGAGTTTCCCAGCCTGAACAATCCTCCGGGGAGGACCAACGTTGAGCGATGAGTGGGGCGCGATCATTGTTTATCTGCTGGCGGCTATTCTCAGAAACCAGGGTGCGTATCAGTACCGCGAATATAGACAGCCCACGCTGGTGGCCAGACCGCCTTTAGTGATCTATCGGCCGAGAACAGATTCATAGCACCTGATATCAATTAGGTACTTTGCTAGTTTTTAGATACCATGGAACAAAGGAGAACAGCTGAACAACCATGTATAACCTCGCCAAACGTGAGATATTGGATGCCGTGAGAACGCTAGGCGAAGTAACAGCCCGAGAAATCGCATTAACCACGAATCGAACCACTGAAAACGCGTCCATGCTTCTCCTCCGATATCACCGACAAGGGCTTCTAAGCAGACGCAGACTCCATGGCAAGACCCAAGGGTACTCAATCACAAGACGCGGCCGCTCTCGCTTCACCTGGTTGGAGGCTGTTGAAGAATCTGCCGGGAACCACGACGCCGTCATGACCCTCTAAAACTTATTAGTTCGCTTATCTTTTGTTCCCCCGTTAGGCGATGCCTCCAGTTCCTCTAAAATCTTCCTCGCAAGGGGCGTTAGTTTCCACGGCGTCCCAGGAGATTTATTTTTTTTTGTTATGATCCCGCATCGTTGAATGTTCTTAAACTCATTACTTGTCCATTGTTTTGGCGTTTCCCCTGTACTTTCCAGTTCAACCAGTTCTGGCCGATAAAAATGTACGATATTTTCTATGTTACGTTGCGCTATCCATCGAAGGGTTTCCGGAGAATAGTTCATTGCCCCACCCTACCTAATGGTACCATTACGTTGCCTCCTGTGGAGGGGCCTTCCCCAGCGCCTCAGGCGAAAACACCGTCTTGAGAGCTGGAATGACAGGCATTTTCACCTACCTCCCTCCCAAAGGATCGTTTCCTTGTGGAACGCCTCTATGTGCCTGGCTAGCCAGGATTCCGAGTCGAAGAGGCTACCGCAAATGGGGCAGAAAACTGCACCTTCACGCACACGCTTTTCTAGGTACCTTCGGTAATCCTCTTCCGTTGCATCCCAATCCACATCAGTGTAAGAGTGTAAAACGGCACCACATAGTCTGCATTTTTCCACGAAGCCCATACAGCGAATGTATCCGCCCTCATTCTCGTCGTAGACAACAAACTCGTCTACTAGAACCGAGTAATCGATGTCGTTACACGGGCACGTAGAGATAGAGACCTCCGCAGCTACGCCTTCTTCTTTCATTATCTCACCTCCTCCTCGAGGAGCTCATTCTCTACGATCATCTTTTCCTCCAGTTCCATCAGTTAATATCCTCTCCGGTTCTGACAAGTTTCATCGGAGCATTGCAGTGCCTACACCTAACGGTTCGGCCCACATCCTCTTCATCGTAGTCAAAGCCCCTTCCACACTTTGGACAGCTTCCGTAGTAGACATTGTCGCCGGATGACTTCCTGAATATTTCGACATCGAATATTTTTTCAGACTCTAGGGGTTCTTCCTCTTCACTCTCGGCTTCCACGGATAGGCTATCGATCAGCCCGTCGAGGCTCTTTTCAAGATCGTCCCATAGGGGATCTTCGTAAACGGTGCTCAGGGTTTCCTTAGATCTCTTCTCTTTCTCTTTGAACCTCTCCAACGCGTCCTTGCCATAATATTTCTCGATCGCGTCCCGGCATATCTTCTCCCCTGCCTCTAGTGTCTCATCGTTCCTGAAGAGAGCGTTCGACTCACATTTTCTTCGACCGTATTTCCTAACATATTCTCGATCCTGGGATTCCCTGCCTCCCCCTGTTTTCAGGTTTTCAATCCACATCAGGCCGTATTTATCTACGTCCTCGGCGTTGAGACCGAACCGGTGTATCTCTAGGGTCCATGGTTTCCACCCTGTTCCACCCGATACGTCGAATAACCCCTTCTTGAAGGTCTTGGTTATTTTGATGCCCGCTGGATCGTGGTCGTAGAATAGAAGTATGACTGGTTTCAGATCCCTCTTCTCGGCCTTCTTGCCGAGGGCAGCAATGTGACCCCTCAAAAGGATGGGGGCCCATCCCTTGGAGCTAACAATGGGAACATGATACTCATCGCAAATCGGCTTGAACAGGTTTCTAATGTCGCCCTTCTCGACGCACATCATGAGGTAGTATGCCTCGTCTTGCCAGTAGTCGGTCGTGTAGGAGGGCAGGTTCTCAAGCATTCCTTCGATGTTTTTCTTAAGCTTCTTTATTCGATCTGCGGGGTCGGCGGCTTCGTGGATGCCAGCGAAGCGCCTAGTTATGTCCTGATCCTCGGCGGTGAAGTCAATGGGTAGAAGCCCCAGTTTGCGGCAGTCGTTGATCGCCCCCTGGGCCTTTTTGAACTCGCCCTTATCGATCAGCTTGAGGCCCTCGAGGGCGTAGCACCACCCCCGGGAGGAATATTTTATCCGTTTCGTCTTTTTGGCGTCTATCGCCCTTATCTCCTGGGCGAAGGCCCTCAGCCGCCTCACGTAGGCAGGGTTATTCAGGCTCCCACTTGGAACCCATGAGACCGGCTTCGGAGGTGGGGGAGCCCTGTACACCCTAGGTGTCTTAGGTATTGGCAGGATCTTGTCGAAGGCTCTCTCCATTAGATCGCTTATGCTGTCACTCATAGAGACCACTCTTCCCGTAGTTCAGCCACTTCAGAACCGGGCAGACAAGATGAACCATCAAGGTGACAGGGGATTCCTTGGTTATGCCTACCCTTCCGAGGCGATATTGGATGTTGAAAAGCCGGGAGAATATGTCCTCCATCGATGCCATGAAGTTTACGCACTGGAATACCTGTAGACCCTGATCGTCCTCCTCTTCCCTGTCGAATACCGCCAACTCGACTAGGAACGGGAAGCTGGCTACTTTACGTCCCCAGCGATCTTTCCATCTGCCCTTCATGACCGTGTACCTTAGCCTCTTCCACCCATGCTGCTCCTTAACCCTCTCGAACCGCGCCTCACCCACCACTCCGAGGATCTTGGGAACGCTCCTCTTGGCGATGGGTTTGGATCGACTCCGCATCTCGTGATAAAGTCTCAAGATATCATCAGAGGAGAGGGTCTCAATGGTGGTCGCGGGGAAAAACTGCACACAGGCTTCCCCGTCTGAATATGATTGTGGTCGGTGAGGGCTTGCAGAATTTCCCTCTGTATCTTCTTAGCGGTGAGACGCCTGAACAGCGATATCAAGTCCTTTAGCTTGGTTTCGGGGCTCGCCCTGACGAAGTCATAGAAAAGGGCTTGGAACTGGCTAGGCTCGTACCACAGTATCGACGTGTCTTTCCTCAGGGGAGGTGTATCCCCTAGCTCCCCGAGTTCGCCTTTTATGTCCCATAAGTTATAGACGAATTTTATGGTGGGGTTGACGATACTCGTGGCGAAGATTATGTTTTTGATGTCTCCATACTCTTTCATTGGCTCCGCGTTCTTCCCACCCGAGTAACGTGAAACCGGGAATTTGAGAATGAAGGAGTTGAAGCCCGTGTCCTCTATTTTCCTAGTAATGATGTCAGAGTCTATGACTTCCCTTACTCTATCCGGCTTCAGGGTTATGGTGTACTCGGATTTGTGGCTTCTAACGAGAATCTCTGGCGGGGGTAGCTTTTCTGCTTCGGCAAGAGCATAGGAGTATCCGAATAGGCATTTTAACGCGTTTCCCAGATAGCCTCGGCTCACCCTAAGGAACCCTCTCTTAGAGCTGGCTTTATTCCCGAAATCAAGAATGAGATTGATCTCCTCGAGGCTGATCTGCTTACTACCGTTGTCTCCAACGGTCACCTCATCAAACTCGCCCAGTTTCTTTACTTCAACGTGTATCTCGGTCGCGTCAGTGTCTAGAGCGTTGGCTAATATCTCGGCGATAGAGAATTTCAGGATCTCAGAGACAGATATCCCCGTCCTTTTCCTCAGATCATCCAATATAACGAAGTCCAAACCACGACCCGCTCCGGGCCGAATAAGGTCTGCTAACTCCATCAGACCACCTCCCCGTCGGGTTGTTCAGCCACCAAAACTAATGGTACCATTCTCGGTGTATTGCTAAGGTAACTCTCGATAACACTCCACGTTATAGGATCAGGATAGTCTGGGCGGCCTTCCCTGTGTATCTGGATTCGGTACCATAGCCTGAATAGTTGCTCGGCTTGCAGGGGATCCGTGCGTATCTGTAGCTGTTCACGAAGCTGGTTCTCGATGGCCTCAGTCACGTGGGGAAGCTCGC